>OGCG01000147.1_pt1 | contig 46832 bp, 49 predicted proteins | sample 1570061 | NCBI WGS metagenome assembly OGCG01 (sample SAMN06268698, study PRJEB24515) | hot springs metagenome | isolation source: Joseph's Coat, Yellowstone National Park, Washington, USA | place: USA:Joseph's Coat, Yellowstone National Park, Washington, USA
GAATGAGAACGGTAAACCACGAACCTATGATCAGCCTTGAAGGAACCACATTTCCTTTAGGGCTGTGAGGATGTCAGTAGTTTTGTTTTTAAACTTCTATCACGAATTCAATAAAGCCTTCCCTTTCGTTAATGCTTACAAGTCTATGGCCATTTTTTTGAAGCCATATGGGTATGTCCCTTTTGCTACCACTATCATCTGAATATACGCTTATAATGTCTCCAGGTTTTGCCTTTTTTACTGCCTGTATTGTCTGCAAAAGTGGACCTGGGCAAAACATTCCTCGAGAATCAACAACGATTTTATCCTTTTCGCTCATTTTATATCACCTAGATGAAAAGTGTTATGTCTGCATCCTTCGCATCTTCCAAGAACGTGCCCACACCTACAACTTCATCCACTATATCAAGGAGATCATCCTTTTTTAGGCCAAAAAGGTCGTATGTCATTGAGCACGCATAGAATTTAACATCACCAATCGATTTGGCTTGCCTCATGAGCTCAATCCAGCTGGGCACCTTCTTTTCGCTCATTATCTTGAATGTCTGGTCCTGAAATTCTTTAAAGTCGGAAGTTATGCGTGGAGGCACTCCATTTTTTGTCATAGCCATAAGCCCCCAGAATGTAGCAAACACCCTAACCTTTACGTCCGTTGCCGCTCCGCCTGAAGCGATTATTGAAGCAGCCTGAAGCTTATCAGAGCTTCCAGAAAACAATATAATTGCCAACTTTGTCATAATTTTGAATTTGGTTCATGCTGTTATAAACATACATGTAAATGTTGCATCATAAAAGGCAGTGAAATATTAACGTTTGTTTTTTAAATTGGCATTATTATTTAAGAATAGATAAAAAGTGGTAAACATTTTGCAAATTCTTATGATAATTGAATAAGCTGTGGAATGAATAATCTAAAAAGCTAATTATGTGGTAAATGCAACCTTTATGCGTGATAATCGGTAAGGGAACTTGGCTGGATAAGGTAGCTAATCATATAATAGAAAGGGAAAGGAGCATCGGCAGGAAAACCGATCTGGTGAGGGTAGAGAGCGGGCTTGGGGCATCGGGCATTCCACACCTTGGCAGCTTTTCCGATGTTGCCAGGGCCTACGGCATCAAGATGGCCCTTGAATTTCAAGGAATCAAGAGTCAGCTCATTGCATTTGCGGACGACATGGATGGCCTCAGAAAGGTTCCCACGGGGTTCCCAGACTGGCTAGAAAAGCACCTTGCAGAACCAGTTTCTAGAATACCTGATCCATTCGGCTGTCATGGTAGCTATGGGGAGCACATGGGCGCCCTGCTTGTTGATTCCATAGAAAGGGTCGGCCTTGAATATAAATATATGAGAGGATCCATCGCTTATAAGGAAGGCGTATTGCTTGAACAGGAAAGGGCTGTGCTTGCACAGTCTGACAAAATCGGTGAAAGGCTCAAGGATACCCTTGGGCAGGAAAAGTTCACAAAAGCGCTGCCGTTTTTTGCAATATGTCCAAGGTGCGGCAGGATATACACCACCGAAGCTTTATCCTATGATCCATCAACCGATTCGGTTCACTTTAAATGCGTCGGCACTACAATAAGGGGAAAGAGAATTGAAGGGTGCGGCTATGAAGGTGATGTGAAGCTAAAGGATGGAGAAGGGAAGCTGAGCTGGAAGGTGGAGCTTGCTTCCAGGTGGACAGCTCTTGATATAAGGTTTGAAGCCTATGGGAAGGACATTGCAGATTCTGTAAAGTTCAATGATTGGGTATCGGACAACATTCTGAACTATGCACATCCATACCATGTAAAATATGAAATGTTCCTTGACAGGGGAGGTAAAAAGCTTTCAAAGTCCTACGGGAACGTTGTAACTCCACAACTGTGGCTCAGATACGGTTCCAAGCAGAGCCTAATGCTGCTCATGTACAAGAGGATCAAGGGCGCAAGGGAGGTTTCAATTGATGACATTCCAAAGTACATGGACGAATACGATAGAATTGAAGACGCGTTCTTTAAGGGTGGAGAACAGAAGCTGCGTGGGCTCTATGAGTACGTTAACCTTCTAAAAACACCCTCCAAGCCATCACCACATGTACCATACAGGTTACTTGTGGAGATAGCCTCAATCTCTCCAGAGGAAAATTATAAGGAATTCATAAAGAAGAGGCTCATAGCATACGGTTACAAGGAATTTGACGGCTACCTTGAACAGAAGATAGAGTTGGCTCATAACATGGCTATGGATAATGTGGCACTTACAAGGGCTAAAATTGAGTTCAATGAAATTGAAAGGAAAGCAATACAGGAACTGATCACTGCACTGGAAGCAAGCAGTGATGCGGAACATATACAGGGGGCCATCTATCAGATAGCTAGAAACAATGGAATAAAACCCCCTGAGTTCTTTAAGCTCCTTTACAGGGCAATACTGGGAACAGAAAAGGGACCTAGGCTTGGCGGCTACATAGCCGATATAGGGATAAAGAAAGTAACAGGCATACTTAAGGAACAGTTAGGGGGCTAACGGTGATTTAGTTGGCCCATGCTGTTCGTGTGGTTTGTAAGGCCTTTCAAGCGCCTCCACATCACTCCTTTCAAGCTTGATTTCAAGCGCCTCCACAGCATCGTCTAAGTGCTCAAGCTTTGTTGCGCCAAGAAGCACAGATGATATCCAGGGCTTGCTAAACAGCCACGCAAGGGCAATCTGTGATGGCTTTGCCCCCTTGTTCTTTGCAACCTCTTCAAGCGCCTCCACAACGTCGAAATCCTCTGGCTTAAAATACCCACCTGCAAAGTACCTGTCTGTATTGTACCTCACAGTGTCTGGCTTTATGTTTCTTTTGTATTTACCGGACAGGAATCCTCTTGCAAGCGGGCTGTAAGGTACTATCGATATTCCAAGCTCTCTGCACAAGGGTATTCCCTCCCTTTCCTCTTCCCTGTAGGCTAGATTGTACCTGGGAGAATAATATGCGATTTTTTCAAACCCCATGAACTCCGCTATATCATACAACCTCTGAATTTGAAATGAATAAAGCGATGTTGCGCCAAAGTATCTGACCCTGCCCTGCTTTACAAAATCGGTTATTGTGGATAGAATTTCGCTGACATCAGTGTTGTAATCCCATCTGTGCATCTGGTAAATATCGATGTAATCCGTTTTCAATCTTTCAAGCGATCCATTAAGTTGAGAGTAAAGCCTTTTTCGTGACATCCCGCTGCTGTTTACACCAGTTCCAAATTCGAGGCCAACCTTTGTGGCTATTATTAGTCCTTCCCTTAAACCTGAAATTGCTTCACCTATAATCTTTTCAGATTCTCCATTTGAGTAAACATCGGCCGTGTCAATAAAATTTATTCCATTGTCAATGGCTTTTTTGATTATCTTATGAGACATTTCGCGAGAAGCCATCCACGGTTCAGTTCCAAACGACATACCGCCGAGCGCGATCCTTGAAATTTTAACATTAGTTTTACCCAGTGTTGAATATTGCATATTACATATATTACATACAAATATATATTCATTGTTAAAATTTTTAAATGCAGACAACAGATAATATTATAAACAGAACATGAGGAGCTATTGCAGATGAACAGAATCAGGAAATTGACTTACGAATTGATTAACATGTATCATGACAAATTTACAGACGATTTTCAGGCAAACAAGGAATTTATAGATCAGGTTACAGAATCTGAATCCAAATATGTCAGGAACAAGATAACCGGTTACGTGACCAGAATAATCAAGAAGGAAAAGAGGGCAGCTGGGGTGTCTACTGGTGAGCAGCAGTAAGGAGCTGCTTTCATACAGACTGGAACTGCTGAGGATCACTGATATAAGGCCACATGAAGAGGTTAAAATCAGAAACCTTTCTGAAATAGCAGTTTCAATAAAGCAGATGGGCTTGCAGCTAGATCCGGTGATCGTTGACGAAAAGACCAATGTGGCTCTGGATGGAATGCACCGGATCAGGGCAATCCAGGAGCTTCAGTTAAAGCGCATAATGGTGGCCAGGATTGATTATTCTGATCCTAGGATAGGCGTTGAAAGGTGGTTGAGGGTACTTAAGTCACCTTCAATTTCTAAAATTGATGAACTCAAGGTTGCGTTCAGGCTGAGAAGGGTAACCGACGCTTCAGAAGCAATAAAAATGGTTGACTCGGGAGAATCAACAATTGCACTCTTGACTCAAAAGATAAGCTTTGTATCTTTATATAGGTTAAGTGGTCTTGGAAGGTTTCCCCTTATACGGGAGTTTGACAGAAGGGTTCCCGATTTTGAAAGCGCAACAGACTCTGAAATATTCAGCAAAATTAAAAGCGGTAATGCAGTGCTTTATGTGCCAAAGCCAACCAAGGATGAAGTTGTGGAGTCTGGGCTCACCGGCAGGCTGTTTCCCCCAAAGTCTACAAGACATATAATACCACTTAGGCCTGTGAATGTCAGGTGCCCCATTGAACTGTTGAACGGCAAAATGAATGATAACGAAGCAAACAATATTTTCCAGGAGCTGATAGGGAGAATGGCAAAGAAAATGCTTCCAGCAGGTTCACTCTATTCAGGAAGAGTTTACAACGAACCGCTAGTGCTATATAACCCGTAAACTTTTAAGTAACCTGAAAAAAGTAGAGGGAGGTGACGGTTATCTATTGGGGCCATATTGAACGCCGTTGACATATCGTATATCTTTCCAAGTGGCAAAGAGGTATTTACAGGAATCAACATTAGCACTGGTGAAAATGAATTTGTGTCCATAGTTGGCCCTTCAGGAATAGGTAAGAGCACTCTACTCAGAACCCTTGGTTACCTGATACCTCCCACAACTGGCAGGGTCTTTCTTATGGGCGAGGAAATCAAAAAGCCATCATCAAAAATTTCTCTTATACACCAATCAATTGCAACGTTTCCCTGGATGACAGCAATGGACAACGTTAAGCTTGCCCTTTTTGGAAAGGGCCTTTCACAGGCTGAGATGAACGATATAGCAGCAAAGACCCTTGAAACAGTGGGCTTGAAGGGAGCTGAAGGACTGTACCCGAAGGAAATGAGCGGTGGCATGAGACAGAGAGTGGCTATCGCGAGGGCACTTGCAGGTTCACCGATCGTGCTTCTGATGGATGAACCGTTTGTTCACCTTGATGAACTTACAGCAGAGGGATTAAGGCAGGAAATATATGATATACTCTTTAACCCCTCAACAACTTTAAAGTCGGTGGTGCTTGTATCTCATAACCTGGACGAAGTTCTCGAGCTATCAGACAGAGTGCTAATAATGAATGGATCACCAGCAAAGATCGTTGATGAGCTCATAATTGAGATGCCTAGGCCAAGAAGCAGTAGAGATTCAAGATTCAGCATCTACCTGGATAAAATATACTCCTCGCTGACGCCGGTAAGGTGAGGTCAGTGAACTTACTGCTTATAATCCAGCTGGCGGCAGCCGCTACAATACTCAGGGTTTTATTCATAATATTAATATCGATACTCACCGGCTGGCTCCTTGCATATGCATCAATAAGAAGCTCAATTTTCGAAAGCATATACATTCCGGTGATAAGTTCACTGGAATCTGTCCCGGTCATAACGTTCTTTCCGGTGGTGCTGGTGATATTTGTAACAAGGATAGGTGGTCCTGTGGGCACGGAGCTGGCAAGTGACTTTCTGGTTTTTACGGCTGTAGTGTGGAATATATGGATAGCGCAGTATCAGGCATTCAAGACCGTGCCCAAGGAACTTTATGAAGTGACCATAAATCATGAGCTTGGTTTCTTCAGCAGAATGAGGCACCTTTATGTGCCGTTTTCAATGCCAAAAATAGCAGCAAACCTCTTTCCTAGCTTTGCCGATGCATTGTTCTATATAACTGTGAGCGAGGTATTCAGCATAGGCACAAAATCGTTTTCAGTTTTTGGTATAGGCAGTCTGATTACAAGGCTTGTAAGTTTGGGTAACATGTACTATGTCTGGGTCGCAATGCTCACCCTGGCAGTTTGGGTTGCTCTTTTGACTTTTGTTTTCCGTTACATAGCAAGGATCACGGTTGCAAAATATGGGTTGGATACATCAGCTCCGATAAGAAGAAGGGGCAAGATAAACATCATGCACACATACCAGGCATGGAACACATTGACTGGCCCAATGAAAAGGCTGTCAAAGCACTTTACTAGCACATTCAGGGTCCTGCCAACGCGAGGAAACTTTGGTAGAAGGTGGAACGCTCTGAGTTCATCAAAGAGATACATAATGGCAGGGGTTGCAGCATTTATTTTGATTATATTGATTACAGAAATAGCCCTATTTGTCTCATCATTGCCGCTTAACTACTGGGGTTACCTGGTTTCCTATACACCGGCCATATTCTACGGTATGGCACTTGATTATGTAAGGGTGGCTATCATAGCGCTGATTTCTCTTGTGATAGCGGTCTTTGTTGGCTATTATTTGGCGGTTCATCAGAGGGCAGCAGTGACAGCATTCCCTGCAATACAGATCATAACAGCCTTCCCAGCTCCTGTATACTTTCCGCTTCTGTTTGCTGCCACTTTCGGTTATATGTATGCCGTTTTCCCCATGAGTTCAGAAATTTACGTCCTTTTCCTAGGATTTGTGAGCACGTTTTATTACGTATTTTACAGCTTCTGGATGGGTGTGCAGACAATTCCATCAGAATTCTGGGAAATCATGGAAAACCACGAACTTCGCTTTTTTACAAGAATGAGGAGGATCATTCTTCCTGCAACCTTTCCCTACCTTATAGCCGGTCTGAGCAGCACAATTGACAGCGCATGGGGAGGGCTGATGATAGGCGAATACTGGCCTGAAATCATAGATGGTAAAACCCTTGAGGTAAACGTAGGGCTGATGAAGATGCTAGACATCTTCACCTACCAGGGAAAAATCGGCCTTGCTGCATGGGCTTCACTGCTGTTTGCGATAGTTGTTACCGTATTTAGCATATTATTCACCAAAAAGCTGATGACAATGGCCAGAGAAAAATATGTAATTGAAGAAGGGGTTTATGCAGCTTAGATATATCTAAAAATAACATAAAGATTAAAAAGGAATCTTGGCAGATCAGCGCGTATGATTAAGAAAGCTTTGGTGATTGGACTGATCATGCTGTCAATGATTGCAACAGTTCCGGCATATGCTCAAAGTCAGGGATTGAATATAAGCGGGGTTAGCTTTGGGCCATCATCTTCGCCTATTGAAGTTGAAGCCGGTTCTTACAACGTGCCTCTCTTTGTATACCTTACAGATGTAGCACAATACCCAGCGTACAATGTCAGCGTTTCTGCTTTAAGCACAAGCACATTTTATGTGGTAAAGGAACCTCAGAACATCAGCATTGTGCCTCCAGAAAGCACGGTGCCTTCAATATTATATGTGAATATCAGCGATAAAGCTATCAGTGGCGTATATTCACTGCCAATTTCAGTTAAATATTTAGCTTCCAATGGTGCTTCATCATATGTTGTAAAGAATTTCACCTATATTGCGGAGCTTCCAGTCTCGACCTTTTCCAACCTTCAGGTTTATTCAGCGTACTGGGGCAGTGGCAATTTGCTTGCCTATCCTGGCGCAGTTGACCTTCCACTGACACTGGTGGTAAGAAATGCCGGCTCCAACATTGCTTATAATGCAACGGTCTCCTTTAAAGTTAACAGCCCTTTTACATCCACTTCTGGCAACAGCGTGGTAACGCAGTTCATAGGCCCTCTGCCTGCTGGTTCAAGTGCGCCTCTTGAAATTTACCTGAACATCAACAGGAATGCAAGCCTCGGATACTACCCTCTAAACGTTACTTTAGATTGGAACAGCGGGATAAGCTCTGTGCAGACAGTATATGTGCCGGTCCTTGGTTCACCTAGCATTAAAGTTCAGGGCTACAGCCTTAACCCACCCCAGATATTTCCAGGCACTCAGGATGCTGAGCTTTACATTTCAATTGTCAATTCAGGCAATGTCAGTGTAAGCAGCGTTAACGTGAATGTATCTACTACGTCACCATTAAGATTGATCTCGTCCCCAGCCACCACTGTGGGAATAATGCCTCCTGGAACGCCTGTTCAGCTGACATACCTGGTAAGTGTGGGTGATCAGGCTTCCTCACCCTCTACAGCTGCTGTAAATGTATACATAACGTATAATGGAAAAAGCTCAAAAACATCGATAGCCATACCAGTTTCTCCCAAAGCTTCATTAAATGTAAGCCCTTACTCAGTTACACTATCACAGGGGGCTTCTGATGTAAACATATATTATACGCTAAAAAATAACGGTAATGTAACGGCCAAAAACGTTCAGGCGCAGCTGATATTGCCGAACACTATCAGCGGAAACACCTACGACTATGTGGGTGACATCCCACCGGGCTCAAGTGTAACTGCTACATTTTCCCTTGATGTTGGTTCAAGCGCTCCTACAGGCACATACAGCGCAACAATGGAAACCACGTGGCAGCAGAGCAACGCGCCCGGCCAGGAACTTTCATCTAGAATACCGATAGCTTACAATATACAGCAATCGTTTGTCAATGAGCTGTTCGATTACATTATCTCTCCACCCGCAATTTACGGGCTGTTCATTGTTGTGATAGTCATTGTGGCCGTGGTTACAGCGCTGGTGGTGAGCAGAAGACGAGCATCTCAATAGAGGCTGACGAGCTCTCAAAGAACTTTGGAAACCTGATAGCTGTGGATAAAGTATCTTTCAAAGTTAAAAAGGGGGAGATATTTGGCCTGGTTGGTCCAAACGGTGCAGGAAAGAGCACACTGCTCAGGATGCTCTGCACGGTCCTTAGACCAACTTCCGGAAGGGGGTACATTGAAGGGCACGATATCGTTAGGGAAGCAACCGAAGTGAGAAAGGCAATAGGTGTTGTGCAGGAGAAGCTGATACTCTATTCGCCGCTGACGCCCATAGAGAACCTAGAATTCTTTGGAAACCTTTACAACATTGACGGAAGGGAACTCAGGAAAAAGATAATGGCTCTGCTGGACGACGTAAAGCTGCTGGCTGTAAAGGACAGACCGGTTGGCACATTTTCAACTGGAATGAGGCAGAGGCTTAACATAGCGCGTGCCCTTTTGCACGATCCTAGGGTAGTGATACTGGATGAACCAACTAATGGCCTTGACCCGCAGAGCGTAAGGTGGGTGAGGGACTTTATAGTAAATCTTAAGGATCATGGTCTAACAGTTATACTCACAACGCATGATATGTATGAAATAGATGAACTTGCTGAGAGCGTGGCAATAATGGACAGGGGTCAGATTCTTGAAATTGGAAAAAAGGATGAAATCAAGGCAAAGTACGGAGTTGAAAAGATAGAGGATGTGTTCCTTACACTTACAGGGAGAGAACTTAGGGATGAACTCAGTGGAAGGTTAAAGGGGAGGGGCTGGTAATGAAAGGTTCAATCTATCACCTTTACATTGTAATGAAAAAGGACCTGACAGAGTTTTACAGGGTGAGGGCAAGGCTGGTTTCGATGATAATGTTACCAATACTGTTAATGCTCCTTTTTGGATACATGTTCCCTAGCAGTGGATCCATAACCCACATTCCGATAGCGATTGTAAATCAGGACCAATCTGCTGCAGCAATACAGGTCATAAACAGCTTTACATATATGGCCCAGTCAGGCAGCACATTTAACGTTATTACATATGCATCTCTAGCGCAGGCGCAGCAGGCGCTTCTTCAGGGGAAGATATATGCAATAGTTATATTCAGGCCAGGCTTTGGGCAGGGGCTTCAGAGTGGTGCTGCAACGGTTCAGGTTATAGCTGATCAGATGAATCCAACACTTGACCAAATAGTAACCAACGGAATACAGGCTATATTTAATCAGCTCAATGTTCAGATGAGCCTGACCCAGGGATTCCCTGCACAGACAGGCACAGTATCAGTGAACTTCCAGGGATTAATCCCGGGCGCGCCAAGCAGCTTTGAGTTCTTGGCTCCTGGATTTATAGCAATGAGCATGGTGATGGGAGGGCTTGCAGGCCTCGCAATGACATTTTCAAGAGAAAGGGAACTTGGGACCCTTGATGGAATGCTCATGACACCCATATCTAGATTTTCGATAGTTATGGGAAAGGCAATGGCTCAGGCTATAAGGGGCATAATAAGCGGCATTTTGATCGTGATACTGTCAATTATACTGTTTGGGGTAAAGATATACGGCAACATATTTCTCATGTCCCTGATAATATTTCTCGGCATACTTTCATTTACAGGCCTTGGCCTCATAGCTACTAGCTTTGTGAGTGATCAGGAATCTGCACAGATGATAATGCTGATGATACAGATGCCAATGATATTCATTTCTGGCATATTTTACCCGGTGCTTCAGCTTCCATGGTGGCTCAGGGACATTGCATACATGTTGCCCTTATCATACACCGTGTCGGCTTTCAGGGCTGTGATGGTCCTCAATGCCCCACTCTCAGCTGTCTGGACTGAGGTTCTGGTCCTCATAATCTATTCTGTGGTGACATTTGCGATAGCTATACCATTATTTCAGAAGATGGTTACTAAATGATTTCATGTATAAAGCCTTAATGAGGTCCAGCATCTTTTCAAGGTTTTCAGCAAGCAGCACAATCCCGCCCTCCATCCCCGTGGATGGCATTTCAACATATGCATCAGCTATAACCCTTGATTTCCTTATCATCTTTAGTGGTGGACAGTACTTATCACTTGTATCATCATCATCAACAACATCAACGACCTTCATATTCATTTCTTTCAACGCGGTCATTATAGCATCTGAAAGCTTGACGTTTGCTGCAACCTTGTACCCTGCACCAAGCTTCTGCACCTCATAAAGGATGTAACCAACGTGCTTTGAAGCGCCATACCTGGGACTTCCAATTTTGGCGCCATTCAATCCCTTTGTTATCCTTCCGTCAACGCCTATTATCCTTTCTGGATCTGTAGTCCCTTCAGAATAAGCGATGTTAATTCCGACCTCAGGTATCAATGCATTGATGTCAATTTTTGAAAGTTCCTTTAGGAATAGTGAAAAACGGTTCATGGTCCTATCAAAGGTGCTTGCCGGTTTTCCGTATATGTCCCACGTGTTGCTACCCTTGATTGTGTTAAAGGGCTCTTTGCCGCCCATTTCAGCAATGACCTGGCACCTGTGTCCAAGCTCCTCAAGCTTGTGGCAAACATCACTTGGCTGGTCTGTGACTGCCAGGGAAGTTCCATATGATGGCTCAGAAAGCTCATCTGCCAATTCCGAACTTTTAAGGGAAACGTTTAATCCGAACCTTTCCTGAATTTCAGTCAAAGCGCCGCCAATTCCCCCCTCAGATACATCATGTGCAAGTTTAATTTCCTGAATTCTCAGCATATCCCTTAGAGCTTGAACTGGGGTGAGCTTCATCCATTCCACGCTGCTCTCAGACAGTCCAGCAAGCCATCTGAGCCATCTGCTTTCCATTAATGGTTCACCAACAAGCAATACAGAATCTCCATTTGCTGGGACCATGGAATCTCTGAGCCTTTTTCCAAAGGCAGTGACGGAAATTAATGGTAGTTCAACTCCCTCGTAGCAACCTGTATGACCGCCAGCTATTTTAACGCCAAAGAGTTCAGCCATTTTTTCCATGTTTCTGTAAATGTTTCCTGCAATGTGACAGTTTTCGGGTGGCAGGGTTATTATATCCGTTATAAATTCAGGTTCAGCAAACGATGCTAGCAGGTTTCCCAGAGCATATGATAATGAAAAGAATGGAAGAGTTTCAGTTGGCAGCCCCACTGCAGGAGCACTGCTAACCATATAATCGTCCTGTAGGGGAGAGGCGTCCACGCCTACTTTTACCCTAATCTTGCCATATGAGCTGTGCATCTGATCACTTTTACTAACACTTATATTTAAAGCGCACCCGTAGGGTGACCATGAGCTTGAGGCCAAAAAAGAAGTCATTCAGCGAGTGGTACGATTATGTGCTGAAGGAAGGGGAATTCATAGATGTCCGCTATGGAGTAAAGGGAATGGTGGTTTACAGGCCAAGAGGCATGGCGGTGGTAAGCAGGCTTTATCGTATCTTTGAAGAAGATTTAAAGAAAAGGGGACATGATCAGGTGCTGTTTCCCCTTATGATAGGCATGCAGAGCTTCAGGAAGGAATCAGAGCACATCAAAGGGTTTGAGGAAGAAGTGTTCATGGTAAGCCGTGCAGGAGGAAAGGACCTTGATGAACCGATGATCATAAGGCCGACATCAGAAACTGCTTTTTACCCAATGTTTTCACTGTGGATAAGCAGTTATAGGGACCTTCCATTCAGGACATTTCAGTCGGTGGCGGTATACAGGTATGAAACAAAAGCCACTAGGCCCCTATTCAGGGGAAGGGAGTTCCTCTGGATTGAAACTCACAACCTGTTTGCAAGCGAATCAGATGCAATGGAACACGTAAAAGAAGACATAAAAATGATGAGCTCTAGGCTGAGTGAAATGGGGATCCCATTTCTTATAGTAAAAAGGGAACCCTATGATAGGTTTCCTGGAGCTGACCAGAGCTTCGCATATGACGCCATACTTCCCACAGGTGAAGTCTTGCAGGTTGCAACAACCCACTATCTGGGCCAGAACTTCACTAAACCTTTTGGAGTTGAGTATCTTGCGGAAAACGGTGAAAAGCGCCATGCGTACAGCACAACACTCGGCATTGGCATATCGAGGATACTTGGAGCCATTATTGCTTGTCATGGAGATGACAATGGAGCTTATGTGCCACCCCAGCTTAGTGATAGGCTTGGAACTGTAATTCCAATACTTACAGGCGACGGAAACACAGATGTCATGCAGTATGTTGAAATGGTATATTCCATGTTGCCAGAAGGTCAGTTCCTGTTGGACAGGAGTGAATTGACCCCCGGAGAAAAGTACTACATGAGTGAACTGCGGGGGTATCCTCTTAGAATTGAGATAGGCATGAGAGAGGTAAGGGATAAAACGGTAACCATTTTCAGGAGGGATACAAGAAAGAGAAAATCGGTAAAACTGGCTGACCTTTCAGCGGAAATAGATAAAACCATAGATGAAATGAAGGATAACCTGAAATTCAGGTCACAGGCAGGAACCATAAATGAAGCAAGGAGCAGGGAAGAGATAATAAAGCTCTCAAGCCAGAACCTGCTAGTCAGGATTAATTTCTGTGGAAGAAAGGAGTGTGCTGATGAAATAAAGGAAACAACAAAGGGCTATGAGGTCAGGGGTGAGCTTTTCAACGAGGAGAAACCTGATGGCGTATGCGTATGGTGTGGCAGGGAAGCGGCAAGGAAGGTTGTTCTGGCAAAGGCCTATTGAAACTAAATCTAATATGGTGAACTAAACCTCTTTAGGTCAGTGTAGCTTCTTACCAGAGGTTAGGGGAAGGATTGTCAGACCAATAGACATATGTCACCTCTGATTCATGGGGTGATATAGTGATAATCACTATGCAAGAAAGAATACTTTGCTGTAGTCAGGTCTATTAAGCTGCTAAAATGCTTCAAGTCAGCACTTCGGCTTAGTACGCTTCAGAAAGGATGGCATAATAAGTGTCTTGGCACTAACAAACATTGACCAGAACACTAATGTTGCTGTTTGAACCATTTAATGGTATCCCTCAGCCATGGCAATGCATCATCTATGAATCCAGGGCCTTGATGGGCAAGAAAGTCACCCTGTGTAATGACCAATGGAACTTTTTCAAGACTTTCAAGGCCTCTATTTTTTAACGATTTTAAGAACCTTTCCTTAGGATTTCGGTCTCCGTTCTTGGGTTCATAGATTATTATGTCCGGTTCTGATTTTAGAATGTCCTCGGGTTTTGGCTCGAAGTAAGCTTCTTTATAAGGTTCAAAAGAGTTAATGCCTCCAGAAATCCATATAGCATCAGAAACATGGGTTAAAAAGCCAGATGTTATTGGCCCTCCAAGATCAAATTCAACGTAAACCCTTGGCCTGCTTTCGTATTCTACTGGTTTTACCTTCGACAAGAGTTCTGAATAAAGCTTTCTTGATTTTGAGAGCTTTCCGATGATCGAGCCTAGTACAAGCACGTTATGTAGTATTAGGGAAATTGATTGAGCGGCATTAATTGAATATACCGGGTAACCTTTTTGAAAGAGTGACACGCTCATCGGCCTTTGGGCTTCCCAATTGGTTAATATCAAATCAGGTTTAATACTGTCAAGAAGCTTAAGAGAAACATGCGTATAGCTACCTATCTTCTTCAGCTTCTTGGCTTCAGGAGGTCTGTAACTGAAAGCGTCTGTTGCAACTATCTTGTTTCCTGCGTCAATTCTGAAAAGCGTCTCAGTGGAAGCTGGGTCTAGGCTAACTATCCTTTCAGGAGGATATTTATACGAAACATAACCATTTAACAATACATTAAATTCGCTCCTCATCAACTTATAATTATGTGGCTTGTCTGTACAATTTAAGTCTAACTGCCGCGTTAAATAATTATTTATAGCAACGATGGTATACTATGCATCAAAAGCAGCCATCAACACATGAAGCTTCTGAAGGTAAACGGGATTAAATTGAAGAAGTTCTACGGTGATGATTAGCACAAACTAAATATTCAATGCGATTGGTAAAGTAGAATTTGCAGTGAAAATAAGGAAGAATGCATCACAGCAGGGAAGCTGGAGGAGGAGACAGGAAGTACATTAAACTTAGGTACAAAAAATGGGCAAAAGATGACAAATGTGGGCCACTGTGGATATTTTCATCAATAAAGAGGAAGTTCGGTGAGGACCTTAGGGCAAGAAGCCCTATTGGACTGTTAGCGGAAGCTATGCAGAAAATGTGGATTTATTTATGATTAAATGGTGAGCTATGGGAGGAATGAATGCAATGTTGTCAACGATCTAGGCTATAAAATTATATGTGCCAAACCGCTAAACAATTATTCAACACAGCAATAAAAACAATAAAACTTTAATATGCCAAAAATTATCAAATGACGAGGTAAAATGAGGTCTGTTGGTGATTTACTTTATCTACGTCCTTAAAATGGGCGGCTCCGTACTTACCGATCCGGTTCAAATAAAACAGGCTGTTGAAACAATAAAAAAGATTTATGCAGATGGGAACAATGTGGTTGTTGTAGTTTCAGCCATGAAGGGAGAAACAAATAGGCTCGATGACATTGCTAATAAGCTGGAAATAAAAGATGATCAGGACAGGGCCGAAATAATATCAATGGGTGAAAGGGTGAGTGCTAGGGTCATGGTAGCAACGCTCAGGTCAAACGGTATTGATGCTGCTCTTGTTGATCCGACAATGCAAAACTGGCCAATCTTTTCTACCGGTTCATATCTAGATGCCGATGTGGACCTTGAAAGGACCAAAAGCGCAACAGAAGAGAAAATAGTGCCGCTTTTAAAACAGGGCAAGGTCCCTGTGGTCTGCGGGTTCATAGGGGTAAATGAAAAGGGTGAGATACAAACTCTTGGAAGGGGCGGAAGCGACACAACAGCAGTTGTGCTTGGAACATGTCTAAAAGCAAAGGAGGTTGTGCTATTCAAGGATGTTGGAATTGCAATGTCAGGGGATCCCAAAAAGGCGCAGAACGTAAAAGCCATTCATGAGCTGGATGCAGATGAAGCGCTAGCGCTTTCAGCAGGTGGAAGCGGGCTAATTCACTATAAGGCATTTAAGTACCTTGATGGCGTTATAAGGATAACCAGCCTTAACGACGGCCTTAATAGCGGAACCATAATAAGCCCGGCCAACAACATGGGCGTAAACATAACCGATAAAAATGTGAGCATGATAACTGTTATACCATCATCAGAATCGGACGAGGCTCTGACATCCTTCAACAAGGCGCTCCAATCTATGAACGTGAAAGTATATGGCCTGGTTTACGGCCAGAAAGCAATACTGGCTTATGTATCTTCAGAGGATGGGATTTATGGAAATGTGCATGATACCCTTGTAAAGGAGGGGGTGGCAAAGGCTGTGAGCGTCATAAGTGGACTTTCGGAGATAACGGTCAAATCTCTTGACCTTGAGGCGACCCCAGGCTACATGAGCAAATTAGTCTCACCGCTTGCAGAAAGTGGGATAAACCTTTACGGTGTTTCAACCATATCCAGTACGATAAAAATATATGTGAGCGCAGCAAGGGCGGACGAGGCTTTAACGCTTATTAAAGGGGCAATGGGTGTGTAATGCCATGAAGGAAAGCTTGGAAGTTGGTATTCTGGGGGCAACCGGCATGGTCGGATCAGAATATGTTCGCATGCTGGCAAACCATCCATGGTTTAAGATAAAGTACGTTGTAGGCAAAAAGTCAGCTGGCAAAAAGTTCAAGGAATCAAACGAGTGGATAAGCTCATACGAGCCTCCAAAGCATGTAGCGGAAATGACAGTGCTTGAATCGAAGCCAGAAGAGCAGAAGGGCGATATGTTCTTCAGCTGTCTACCTACTGATGCGGCAAGGGAGCTTGAACCCCTTTATGCCAAGTACTACCCTACGTACAGCGACGCAAGTGCTTACAGAATGGAGCCTGATGTACCTCTAATAATTCCTGAAATAAATCCAGATTCATGGGAGCTGATAAAAAAGCAGAAATCGCGCGGATGGAACGGATTTCTCACCACGGGCCCCAACTGCACGTCCATAGGCTTGAACCTCACGCTTAAGCCGCTGGACAAAGAGTTCAAGATAAAGAAGCTGGTTGTAGCTACCATGCAGGCTGTGAGTGGAGCCGGCTTTCCTGGAGTGCCTAGCATCAGCATACTGGACAACGTCATACCTTACATAAAGGATGAAGAGGAAAAGGTTGCTGTTGAAACAAACAAACTGCTTGGCAAGTACGTCAACGGAAGGGTTGAGTTTGCAAACATAAACGTTGCAGCAATGTGCAACCGGGTCCCAACAATCGATGGGCACATGGAAACGGTTTATCTTGAAACTGAAAAGAAGATAACACCTGATGATGCAAAGGAGGTTTTAAGGAGTTTTAGGGGATTACCTCAGGAGCTGAAGCTGCCAACGGCTCCAGAGGCACCAGTTATAGTAAGGGAAGAGCCAGATAGGCCACAGACAAGAATTGACAGGTTTGCCGGTTCAGTTCCTGGAATGAGCGTGGTTGTAGGCAGGGTTAGAAAGGGTGTAGACGACTATTCAATAAGATATTCGCTGCTGAGCCACAATACTGTGCGTGGCGCTGCTGGCAATACAATACTCACCGCTGAAATGTTCTACAAGGAGGGCTGGATGTTTGACAAACGGTAAACTAAGAAGGCTATCAAAGATAACTAGAAACGGCAGGATACTGTGTGTGCCAATGGACCATGGGGTGAGCGACGGCCCAATAAAGGGCATTGAAGATATAACTCAAATAGTAAAGAAGGTTGAGGCTGGGGGTGCAAGCTCAGTAATACTGCACAAGGGCGCAATAAAGGCGCTTAGGTATGAGCCATCATTGGGCATGATAATGCACATTTCAGCAAGCACATCCTACGGCCAAACACCGTACTCAAAGGTGATAGTTTCAAGCGTTGAAGAGGCAATCTTTCTTGGTGCTGATGCCGTTTCGGTTCACATAAATGTGGGGGCAAACTCGGAAAATGAAATGCTGAAATCTCTTGGCTCAATAGCTGATGAGTGCGACAGGTTTGGTGTGCCGTTGATTGCAATGATGTACGTGAGGGGGGAAAACGTAAAGAACCCCTATGACCCTGACCTCATAAAGAAGGCTGTAAGGCTTGGAGGGGAACTTGGGGCTGACATAGTGAAGGCCCCATACACTGGCAGTGTGGAGACGTTTTCAGAGGTGGTCAGGGGCTCTCACGTTCCGGTGGCAATAGCCGGGGGGCCAAAGCTTAACAACATAACCGATGCTTTTAGGATGGCAAAGGAAGCAATTGATGCAGGGGCAGCTGGCGTCACTTTCGGAAGAAACGTGTTTCAGGACCCGAGACCAGATGCGGTTGTAAGGGGGTTGGCAAAGGTGATATATGAAGGAAGGAGCATTGAAGAAGCATTGAGGGTTTACAATGAGGAAGGTAATAGTTAAGCTACCGTCTGATAAGGGACAGAGCGAGAAGATCGTTCAGGCAGCAACAGAATACGGAATTGTTGATTTTGCTGGTGTTCAGGGGGGTTTTGATGAATCCTCAATCAAATCGTTCACTGTATCTTCTGGTGAAGACATTGAAAAAATAAAGAAGGCGGTGGAATCAGGCACAGGAAGCATAATGATAGAGACCAGCGACTGGAGGGTGATACCACTTGAGAACATAATATCTTGGACAGCAGGCAAGGCTTCACTTTATGCTAAAGCAAGGAACGTAGAAGATGCGGTGATGCTGGGCGGTGTGCTCGAAAAGGGCGTTGATGGTATAATAATTTCACCAAAAAGTATAGATGAGCTTGCTTCGTATGCTGACGCATTAGGTATGGGAAGGGGCAAGGTAACCCTTGTGGATGTTCAGGTTGAGAGCGTAAAGGTTGTGGGAAATGGCTCAAGGGCATGTATAGATACCGTTGAAATGCTAAAGGAGGGGGATGGAATGCTTGTTGGTTCATTTTCTTCATTTCTATTTTTGGTTCATGCTGAGGTTTTTGGTTCCAAGTACACCAGCCCCAGGCCGTTCAGGGTAAATGCGGGGGCCGTTCACAGCTATGTGCTGACAGAAATGAACAGGACAAAGTACCTATCAGAATTGGGTGCAGGGGATAAGGTTCTGGTTGTGGACAGGAACGGCAATTCTAGGACAGTCGTTGTTGGCAGGTCAAAGGTTGAAAGAAGGCCGCTTGTTCTGATAACTGCAAGGGTAAAGGGGCAGAGCGGTGCTGTGCTGCTGCAGTACGCGGAAACGGTATCGCTTGTTGGCGGCGATGGTAGCATCAAAGCAGTAACAGAAATAAAGCCCGGAGACACGGTAAAGGCCATGGTAAGCGAACAGTCAGGAAGGCACTTTGGCACCGCCGTAAATGAAGAGATAAGGGAGAGCTGAAAATGGCGAAGGTTGTAGTTTCCTTAACTGGCAATACACTGGAAGAAATGTTCAAAAAGATATCAAGGGTCAACTCAAGCAGTCTGGTTGAGCTGAGGCTTGATTCTGTAAAAATGCTGAACCCGAAGGATATAAATTCATATTTTGGATCAATCATGAACCGGTGCATCGTAACATACAGGGTTCCAAGCGAAGGTGGGCTTTCAAGGGATTACAGGATAAGCACGCTGATCCAGATACTGGACGTGGTAAGGGAACTCAAGCCAGCATATCTGGACATTGAAGCAGATACATACAGGAAAATATCGCAGTCAGTTGACCTGAACGGTTTCAACCTGCTAATTTCAACTCACTTCCTTTTCACAAAACCTACGGAGCAGGACATTGAAAGCGCGTTAACCGATAACAGGGAAAGGGCAAGCCTGGTGAAGGTGGTAAACAGCCCATCCACAATGAAAGAGGCATTGCAGGTTCTTGACCTGTACAGCAAAGCGGATAGGGGAAAACTTGTGGCATTTTCTGTAGGTGAAAGGTACAGCTTTACAAGGTACATGTCTGTAGTCCTGGGTTCACCATTAATTTATTCCCATTTAAAGAACGAAAGGGTAGCTGAGGGGCAACCCGAAGAATCTGAAGCGTACGAGTTTCTGGAGTTCGTAGCAAAAAATTGGAACTCTACGGCCTGATAGGGAACCCGTTGGGTGGGTCCCTTTCACCAAGGATTCACAATGCTGTCATCAGGGAAATGGGAGGGATATATCTGGCATTTGAGGTTAAAAGGGAAAACCTTGAGGTTGCTGTAAATGGGCTCAGGGTTCTGTCCAGGGGTTTTAACGTAACTGTGCCATATAAGGAGGAGGTGGTAAAAATGCTTGATCACACCGAGGGATATGCGCAGATAATTAATGCGGTAAATACAGTGAAAGTTGAAGGCACAACTCTAACGGGGTACAACACGGACGTGAGCGCTCTTATTTCATTGATCGGTGAAAGAAGCGTGAGCAGTGCAGTGATTTACGGTGCAGGAGGAGCAGCTAGGGCTGCAGCCCTTGCGCTGTTCAGGAAGGGCTGCAACAGCTTTTGCATAGTTAACAGGAGCAGGGAAAGAGCTGAAGTCTTTGGAAACCTCATAAAATCATGGGGAGCCAGAGTAAGTTATGGTCAGTGCATGGGCTCAGGGGCTTTTGTAAATGCCACCCCCATGGGGATGTACGCAGACGACAGTCAGCTGATTGACCTTTACAGGAAGGGAAGGTACACATTGACCATAGACCTTGCATACAAAGTGGATGGCACAAACCTTCAGAAGATTTCAAAAAACACGATAGGCGGTCTAGACATTCTGATTGAACAGGCAGCTCATTCCATAAAGATATGGAAGGGGATCGAGCCTGACAGGGAGATAATGAAAAGAGCTGTCATTGGTGGTTGAGCAGATGAGGGTCAGGGCATGGGGTGGGGTGTCAGCGCTTAACGCCATAGTTTCCGGTTATGGTTCTTCAATGGCAGTCTCACTGCCGGTTGACGTTACAGCTGATCTTGGCGATGAAAACAGAATAGAAGCTGCAGACAATTATCTGATCGAGGAAATAATAAGGCTGCTTGGGACAAGCAACAAGTTCAGGATCAGGGTTGACAGTCAAATTCCCGCAGGAATGGGGCTAAAGAGCTCAAGCGCTGTATCCGCTGCAGTGGCACTGGCTCTGATCGCGCTTACAGATGGCAAATATGATGTGGACCGTGCGGTCAGGATATCCGCTGCTGCATCAAAGAACTTGAAAGTCTCCATTACAGGAGCCCATGACGATGCATACGCTTCGCTTCTTGGGGGGATTGTTCTTACATCAAATGAAGAAGGAAGGCTCATATCGCGGTATTCAATTAAGGATGAAATGGAAGTCCTGATTGGAATTCCAAGAAATGTAAAAAAGAGAATAAACGTGGAATCCTTGAGGAGCCTTAAAGAGCTGGGAATAGAGTTAAAGAAAATGATAGAGGAAGGTAAATGGATGCAGGCCATGACAATCAACGGCATGCTTGTTGCGGCAGCTAACGGTTATGACGCAACTCCGGCAATTGGTGCAGTTAAAGATGGTGCAATTGCAGCTGGAATAAGCGGAAATGGACCTGCATACTTCTGCCTAGTTAAACCAGGGTGGGGGGTTCCAAGTAGTTTTAAAGGCCTTAAAGTTATAAGGACCACCCCTGAAAATTCAGGATATACAATATGAAATTCAAACTGTCATATTCACCATTGGGCAAACTGTCTGTTAGACCACCGCAGAGCAAGAGCTATGCCCAGAGGGCCATGCTCATAGCATCCCTTGCAAGTGGAAAGAGCAGGGTGATCATAAATGACTGGCCTGATGACGTTAGGGTAATGACTAACGCAATAAAATCGTTCGGTGTAAGAATCAATGGAAGCACTGTGCACGGGTCAATGCCTGAAAATCCAGGGAAAGTGATCATGTGCGGTGAATCTGGGGCAACAATGAGGTTCTTAACTTCATACTCTACACTAGTTGACAGGGGATACGTGGTTCTCAACGGAAGGGCTGGCCTGCTCAGGAGGCCAATACAGCCACTAATTGATGCAATTTTGAGCCTTGGTGGGTGGGCAACTACGATGAAGGGTGACGGTTATCCACCAGTGATAGTAAAGGCTTCAAGGATGTCCGGCGGGGAGGTAGCCATAAGATCTTCGGATTCGTCCCAGTACACAAGCTCCCTGATGATGGTAGCTCCCTATTTCAGCAAGAGCACTAATATAATTGCAGAAAGCCTGGTTTCCAGGCCCTACGTCGATATGACACTTTACGTTATGAAAAAATTTGGCGTTGAGGTTACACAGCACGGCAACTCGTACACAGTTTATAATGCAGTTTACAGTCCAGCAGAATTTGAACCTCCTGCGGATGCATCATCTGCCATGTTCTTTATGTCACTTGCCCTGCTGAGCGGGAGAGGAATTGTGCTCAGGGGTATCAGCAACAAGGAACCTCAGGCAGACCTTACATCTATACTTGACGTGCTGAACCAGCTGCAGGTTCCATACAAGATAAATTCAGATGGTTTGGAGATAAGCGAAAGCAGAATCAGGGGAAGTTTAACCGTGAACCTAAGAGATTCCCCTGATTCCCTCCCTCCAGTATCAGTGCTCGGGCTCAGGGTGCAGGTTAGAGTTAACGGTGTCAGGCACGCGAGGTTCAAGGAGAGTGATAGGTTAACAGCGGTCGCTTCTGAACTGACAAAGTTGGGGGCAAAGGTTGAGGAGAACGAGGATGGAATAACTGTCAATCCGCCAGTGGAGCCAAGAAGGGGGATTAAGTTAAATGGATGGAATGACCACAGGATTGTCATGGCCATGGCGGTAGCTGATGCGGCGCTTGAGCTGGGATCAACAATTGAGGGGTACGAAACAGTTAGAAAATCGTATCCAAGATTTTTCGATGATATGGCAGGCCTAGGGTACAGGGTGGTATACGTTGAGTGATAACGCATTTGGAAGGTCGCTGGTGATGGTCTCATTTGGGGAGAGCCACGGCCCAGCTGTGGGGGTTCTTATCGAGGGCATACCAGCAGGCACGGTCATAGATGAAGCTGAAATATCTGAATGGCTGAGCAGAAGAAAACCAGGAACGTCAAAGCTTTCAAGCTCAAGGCAGGAGGAGGAAAAAGTTGAATTTATTTCAGGGGTTTACAGGGGCGTTGCTACAGGGGCACCATTGGTTGCTATAGTAAGGAACACTGGTGGAAAGGACGAATTTTACGATTTTATGGAGCAGGGATGGGTGAGGCCAGGGCACGCTGATTATACGGCTTACATAAAGTACAGGGGGTACAATGACTATAGGGGAGGCGGTAGGTTCTCTGCAAGGATAACTGTGGGCTTCGTTATAGCTGGTGCCATAGCTGCTTCAATCATCAGGAAAATTGGTATAGAGGTGGCAGCATACACTAGGAGGATAGGAAACGTTGAATGTCAACAATTGGACTTTAAGCGTGCGCTACAGAGGTACAGCTTTGAAACACGATGCCCTGTTGAAGAATATGACATGAAAATGAAAGAGGAAATACTTCGCGCAAGGAGGGAGGGAGACAGCCTAGGTGGGGTAATTGAGGCAGTGACCACAAGGATGCCAGTGGGTATAGGGCAGCCAGTATTTTCATCACTTGATTCTGAACTTGCAAAGGCTTACTTCTCAATACCAGCTGTTAAGGGCGTGGAGTTTGGTGCAGGTTTCGGGGCAGCCAGTCTGAAGGGATCACAGAACAATGACCAGTTTCAGGTTGTGGATGGCATTATAACCACTGTAACCAACAATGCAGGGGGCGTGCTGGGTGGGATCAGCTCCGGTGAGCCTCTAGTTGCCAGGGTAGCCTTCAAGCCAGTTTCTTCAATATACAAAATTCAAAAAACTATAAACATTAAAACCATGAGCAACGGTGAATTGCAGTTAAAGGGAATGCATGACCCATGCGTTGTGCCGCGAGCAGTTCCCATAGTTGAAGCCATGACGGCATTTACGATCGCGGACCTTGCCATAAGGGGTGGATTTATCAGGTGAACAGTGAGCTGGCTGAAAGGAGGGAAGCGGCAAAGAAGCTGATGTCGGGCATATTCAGGAACTTTTATGACAGGAGGTCGGTGGTGAGGGATATAGGTGAAAGGAAATCATCGTTAAGGATGCAGGTGGAGGATTACATGCAGGAATTCAGGTTAATGGAGGAATTTAGAGCATTTGGTGGAAATGAGGGCAGGCTCTTTTCCATTTTAATACAGGATTCCCTTGAAGCTCAGGGGTTGGGGCCCAGGGAAAACATTTATGGTGATCTTGAAATTGAGGGAATAACGTCCCTCTGTGCATTTAATCCAGGGAACAGGGATGACCTTGAAAATTACGTTAGAAGCACTGTGCCAGGAACCGAGCATCACAGCATTGAATTTGTGCACGGCAGAAGGTTGGCAATCCTTTCATGGGTAATCGAATTGGGGTATGGGAAGGTGGTAAACATTATTGAACCCATGGGCAGGTCACTTGACCAGCTATTCTGGGCAGTTGGGTCAAGGCCGTACAGGCACAGTTCATTAAGGCTCAATCCAAACATTTTAAAGTATGGGTCAGTTATTCTAAAGGTTCCCAACGCGTTTGGCAAGGGAATAAATGCTGATGATAGGGACACAATAGGCGAACTTGCAAAGGGAGATGTACATATGCTTTTTGACATTACATATTCCGAAATGTGCATAGGGCAGCCATTTTCAGGCATCACAACCATGAACGATAAATCGGTCATGATTTACGGCATACCTGGCACTGTTGGGTGCCCGTGGGAAACAGCAGCGGTGATTGGAGAACGCAGCATCGTGGAAAGAATACTTAAAAGATCCTATTCCCTATCAGGGGTCAAACCATCAATGCTTCCGGCTCCACCCAGCAATGTATCGGTTGCCTTGGAGATACTTAAAAGCAGGGTAGAGGAACTACACGACCTAGAAGGTGAGTCATTTACGGTTCCTGAGCAGGGGCCATTTGGGCTTTTGAGTGTAAAAAAGAACACACCAACATGGGTTAAAAGCGTTGAAGCATCACTTTACGGCAATTACAGCGGTTTCCGCGTTGTCAATCTCCTTATCTGACATCTTAAAAAAAGGTAAAGTGGGTTAAGGAGAGTTCATTACAAATCCGTGAGCAAGAAAGCTTCGACATTTATGGAGGAGATGAATTGCGAAGTATATTTATATATCATTAATGAATAATAGAATAATGCGACGATCAAACACATCATTGCAGGAAGGGAAACCAAAGCTAAATTAACTTCTATTGGAAGGGCACAGCCTGTAGACTACCGCTGGAGCGGGGTGGGTAATCACTAGCAATGAAACAGTGAAGGCGGTAAACCACGAACCTATGATCAGCCTTGAAGGAACCACATTTCCTTTAGGGTTGTGAAGATGTCAGCGAGGGCTACTTTAGGTGCAGGTCTCTAAAGGGAGTTCATTGTTCCATAATTTCATGAACTGAAGTGCAGGCACAAGGATCTTGTCAAGAAATCTATAAAGGTTAAAAACCTGCGCCCAGATGTTCAGGTATGGATTACATAAATGTTGAGGGGTTGGGAAAGGCAGGTCCATACACTCACGCTGTGGCCTCAGATGATATGCTTTTCATATCTGGCATGATAGGTGACGGTTCAACTGTTTCAGCCCAGCTGATCAGCGCATTTAACAAGGTGGACAAAATACTCCAAAGGGCAGGTATGAGCAGGGACAACATAGTGAAGGTCACGGTTTACCTGAGCGAAGGCAGTCTCTTCAGTGAAATGAACGAGGAATATTCCCGTCAGTTCCCCATAAAAAAGCCTGCCAGGACAACAATAATCGCCAAACCACCTGTTGAAGGCGCTTTGCTTGAGGTTGAAGTTATAGCTTCAAAACACTGATCAAATTTTTTTGTCAGAATCATTTTTAGATTAGACCAGCATAGCTTGCTTTATCATGAAGCCAATTAGGAGAGGGGAGGTTATTTTTTACTACGGTGACGGTAAGGGGAAATCCACCGCAGCGTTTGGAGCAGCCATAAGGGCGGCGGGTCATGGATACAAAGTGTTGATAGTTCAATTTATAAAGAGTAACAGTGCAAGCGGTGAATCAAAGTTCTTCTCCAGCTTGCCAAATTTCAAGCTGTACGTGGGTGGCGCAGGGTTTGTGGGCATAATGAACGATAAAAAGAGCTTCGATGAGCACAGGGAAGCAGCTGGGAAAACCCTGAGATATGCGCAAGAAGCTCTTAAATCAGGGGAGTATTTCCTTGTGGTTCTGGATGAAGCAAATTGCGCTGTAAAGCTTGGATTGATTGCAATAGATGAGCTGATTTATGCAATAAAGGAGCGCAGTGATAAAACCAGCGTAATAGTTACCGGCTGTGGTCCAGAGGAAAGGCTTATCGAAATGGCTGATATAGTGACTGAAATGAAAAAGGTTAAACACATTTACGATCAGGGATACCTTGCCAAGCTCGGGATTGACTTTTAGCCGGGGGTGTCAGAAGACACAAATTTTTGCATTAATAATGCTGAACCTTTGCAATTTTTGTAATAAATTTCCGTGCGCGTGAGATATATTGGACAAAAGTTTTTAAAAGCGCCCTTTATAAATTATTTAAAATTGAAGGGTTTAGCTATAGGTGGCAGTAGATTTGTCACATTCTTTAGGCTTATGGGCTTTGTTGGAGAGGAGCTTTCTGGCGCAAGTGCGCTGTATGAAGCTGAAAAGAGGTCCAAGGATTATGCCATCATTTGCCTTGATAGGAATGCAATGGCTGGGCTGGAGGATGAGGTGAATGCTCTGATGATGCGTTCACCCAACCCGATTCTGATGGTTGATCCACCATTTGAAGTAAAGGAAAGGCCAGAGGGTGTTAAATCTGAAATATTGAATGTAATGAGGTCAGGGTTAGTTGGAGGAAGTTGAAGGGGTTATAGAGAAGGAAAGGAGGAAGGCCATGGAAATGCTTGACCGGGCACTAAAGGATGCGTTGGACGAGGTTCAGAAGGAAAGGGAAAGGGCGATGCAGGAGGAAACAGCACTTAGGGAAGAATCAGATATGGAACTGGCTAGAATAAAGAGCTCGATACTTTCTGAGCAGGATATTGAATCAAGGAGGTTGATATCAAGGTCAGAGGACGACCTTCAGGAAAGGCTGATAAATGAAGCACTTGAAGACCTTCTGCATGACCCTGGGTACGAAAAAGTTCTTGATACGCTCTTTCAGAAAGCGTACAAGTCAATAGGTAAGGGAGCATCAGTTCTCTATGGCAAAGATGATGAAGAGGCAGTTAAAAGGCTAGCAGAAAAGTACGATGTAAAGGTGAAGGGTGAAGCTCAATTCTCCAGGGGGTTTGCTCTGGAAAAGGGCAGCATGATGGCAACATATTCAGTTTATGATATGGTGAGCGAAATTAAAAGAAATTTGAAGAGGGAAATAAGGAAGGAGGTAGGATATAATGCAGGTTAAGGGGAAAATATCTGAAATAAGGGGAACTGTAGTTAAAGCATCAGGAATGGGAAAGGCACTGATGAATGAGATGGTCAAGGTGGGTGATCTGGGGCTCGTAGGTGAAATTGTAAGGCTTGAGGGGGACAGCGCGTACATACAGGTTTATGAATTCACCACAGCACTGAAGCCGGGTGAGCCTGTAACAGGGCTGGGTTCACCACTTTCCGTGATGCTTGGCCCGGGGATGATGGGTAACATATATGACGGCCTGCAGAGGCCACTCAGTTTCATCGAGGGCTACACAATCACTAGAGGCTACTCAGCCGAGCCAATAGATATGAGCAAGAAGTGGAGGTTCATTCCAACCGTGAAGGTAGGAGATAAAGTAGGTGAGGGGGCTAAGGTGGGCTATGTGGATGAGACTGAGCTGATTAGGCACTATGTAATTGTTCCTCCTGGCATCAGCGGTCAGGTTTCCGCTGTTGAGCCTGAAGGGGAATACACGGTCCAAGACAGCATTGTAGAAATAAAGGCAGACGGCAAAAAGCAGGGCGTTTCCATGCTGCAGAAATGGCCAGTCAGAGTTCCAAGGCCATTTGCCTCCAGGTCGCCACCGTCAGAGCCCCTGATCACTGGGCAAAGGGTCATAGACTCAATTTTCCCATTAGCAAAGGGAGGATCAGTGGCAGTTCCTGGAGGATTCGGAACCGGCAAGTGCCTTTTACCAGAAGAAGTAGCAATAACAGAGATCGGACCTATGACGCTCAGGGAACTTTGGGAAAAAGGAAGGAATCAGTTTGATGTGCAGGGGGGAAGGGCAAGGAGCATCAGGGTTGGGGTAACATCTCTGGTGAACGGCAGGCTCGAGCGTTCGGAATCGGTTGCGGTGTTCGAGGATTTAAGCGAATCAATGGTCAGAATTGAAACTGAAAAAGGAAGGAAAATCGAGGTCACTCCTGCTCACAGGCTTTGGAGGTTGGGTGAAAATGGGATGGTCGAAACTCATGCAATTTACCTAAGGCCAGGGGATGTGCTGGTAGAACCGTCTGAAAAGTGGGGCATTGGAGGCCTTGAAGCTGACAAAATAGAAAGGGTTGAAGTGGAAAATGGAAGGTTTCCAGTTTATGACCTTGTGGTTCCCAATGGAAGAAGCTTCATAGGAGGAAGGGGAAGGCCAGTGCTCTACCATAACACAGTGCTTCTGCACCAGATCGCTTCATGGGCTAATTCAAAGGTTGTGATATACGTTGGGTGCGGAGAAAGGGGAAACGAAATGGTTGATCTCCTTAAGACATTTCCAAAATTGAATGACCCGCTTTCTGGAAAGCCAATAATGGAAAAATCAATCATGATTGCTAACGTGAGCAACATGCCCGTTGCTGCAAGGGAAGCCAGCATTTATGTGGGCATAACAATGGCAGAGTACTTTAGGGACCAGGGTTATGACTCACTGATCCTGGCTGATTCAACTAGCAGGTGGGCAGAGGCTTTGAGGGAAATCAGTGGAAGGCTTGAGGAGATACCAGCAGAGGAGGGATATCCGGCATACCTAGCCTCTAGGATAGCCTCATTTTACGAGCGTGCCGGAGTTTTCAGAACGCTTGGAGGTGATACAGGCAGCGTTTCAGTTGTGGGCGCGGTTTCGCCCCCAGGTGGGGATTTTACAGAACCAGTTACCACTCACACATTGAGATACGTAAAGGCCTTCTGGCTTCTTGACCCTAATCTTGCATATTCAAGACACTATCCGGCAGTAAACTGGGTCTCAAGCTACTCAGCATATTCGGAACAGCTTGAAAGGTGGTGGGCTGAAAACGTTGCGCCAGATTTTGCTGAAACAAAGAGGAAAGCCCTTGACATACTATACCGTGAAGAGGAGCTCAGAAACATAGTCAGGCTGCTGGGGCCCGATGTGCTTCCAGAAGAGGAAAAGCTAGTGCTTGAAGTTGCCAACATGATTAAGGACGGTTTTCTGAAGCAGAGCGCATATCATGAAGTTGACCGCTACACACCGCCCAGGGTTCAGTACCAGCTGATGAAGCTGATAATTGCATTCTATGAAAAGGGGCTTGAAAAGATAAGGTCTGGCTCAACGATGGACCAGCTTAAGTCAGGTGACATTTACATCCAGATTACGAGGGCCAGGTTTAACCTTACAAGCGATCAGGTTTACGAGGAGCTGATGAAGAGGGTGATGGCAATATGAGCGGTTCGATTTCCTACAGCAGCGTTCTTGGCATAAGGGGGTCAATAATGGTGATAAGGACAGATGGAAAGCTGGGGTATGAGGAGCTTGTGGAAATTGAGCTGGGCAACGGCGAGAAACGCCTCGGAAGGTCACTGCAGGTCAGCCAGGAAACTGCTGTGGTGGAAGTTTTTGAAGGAACTCAGGGAATATCAGGCAGCAATTGCAAGGTAAGGTTCCTTGGAAGGCCGCTGGAACTTCCAGTATCAAATGAGCTGCTTGGCAGGATATTTGATGGTCTTGGAAGGCCTCTGGACGGCATGCCATCGCCAGTAGGGGTTGAAGAGTGGGACATCAACGGCATGACACTTAATCCATACAAGAGGGATTACCCGGATGAATTTATCCAGACTGGCATTTCAGTGATGGACGGAATGTTGAGCCTGATAAGGGGACAGAAGCTTCCAATATTTTCAGGGTCAGGGCTTCCGCATGATATGCTAGCTTCGCAGATTGCCAGGCAATCAACAATTGCCACAGGAGAGGAATTTGCGGTGGTCTTTGGAGCGATCGGTGTGCCTGCAGATACTGCAATGTTCTTCAGGAAGGAGCTTGAGGAATCTGGTGCGCTAAAGAGAAGCGTGCTTTTCCTTAACCTTGCTGAGGACCCTGCAATTGAAAGAATTGTAACGCCAAGGATAGCCCTTACGGCGGCGGAGTATCTGGCATTTGAGCAGGGGCTCCATGTGCTTACAATACTGACAGACATGACAAACTATGGAGAAGCGCTCAGGGAAATAAGCATACTGAGGGAAGAGGTTCCCAGCAGGAGGGGATATCCGGGTTACCTTTACACTGACCTTGCAACTATATTTGAAAGGTCAGGAAAGGTGACCGGAAAAAGGGGAAGCCTCACCCAGCTGCCCATACTCTCAATGCCCGGAGATGACATAACACATCCAATACCTGACCTTACAGCTTACATCACTGAGGGGCAGGTGGTGCTGGACAAGGACCTCTACCACAGGGGCATTTATCCGCCAGTTAACGTCCTGATGAGCCTGAGCAGGCTCATGAAGGACGGTGTGGGAGAGGGAAAGACGAGGGCTGACCACAAGGAGCTCAGCGATCAGCTTTACAATTCGTATTCAAAGGCAATAGAGGTCAGGTCACTGGTAGAAATAGTAGGTAAGGAGGGCGTTCCTGCCTCATCAGCTAAATACCTTGACTTTGCAGATAAGTTCGAGAAAAAATTCATGAATCAGGGTCAATATGAAAACAGGGATATTGAAACTACCCTTAACATGGCATGGGAAGTGATTTCAACCTTACCTGACAGCGAGCTCACAAACATAAGCGACAAGAGTAGGGAGGTGTATTCAAATGTCATTCAAAAACGTAGTGTCAAAGTCTGAGCTTCTCCGCGAAAAGAAAGAGCTGCAGGCTACAGAGGTAGTTGACAGGATACTCTCTACAAAAAAGGATGTCCTTATACAGAGGCTTTCAGAAAAGACAGACCAGGCAGCACAAACTATGTCAAAGTACCTTGCTTCGTTGACCGAAATGTACATCACATTTCAGAAACTCTACCTTGAGCTTGGGGAGGAGGAGTTGGTGCTGCTGTCAAAAACTCAGGAGGGGAAGCTTGAATTGAATGTTAAGCATGACAGGTTCATGGACGTAAATTACACCATAATAACCGGGCACAGCAGCAGCTGGATCCTGCCATTTACGGGCAGCATATATGAGCTATTCAATAAGGGAGAGGAACTGATAAGCAGCATTGTGGATGCAGCATGGACAAGGAACCTGGTGCTCAAGATTATTAAGGACCTAAAGGACACAGATAGGCTGATGAACGCCATCGAGAGGATAGCCGTGCCAGAACATCAGGAAAGAATAGCGTATATATCGTTTGTGCTCGAGGAGAGGGAACGCGAAGAGCTTACGAGGACAAAGAAGGTCAGGGAAAAGCTGGTGAAAAGCGTTGTCTGAATTTGACGAAGCTGCAGATAAGGTAAGGGCCAAGGCAGATGAGCTCAAGAACCAGACAGATTCTGAGTATCAGGCAATAAAGGAAAAGCATTTAAAAAAGCTTAAATTAACGGAAGAGGAAGGTAAGTTATGATGCTTTTATTGTTGTCATTATTGATGCTGCAAACAATCACAGATAAGGGGTTTGGCACTCTTGGAGCTGGAATAGCGTTCGGGCTTGCTGCACTCGGAGCAGGAATTGCGATATCAGGCGCAGGCGCCGCTGCGGTTGCAGCTGTTGGTGAGCACCCAGATAAGCCTGAAATAAGGACATTTGCGCTCATCATGGTTGCTCTGGGAGAAGCGGTTGCTATATATGGCATTGTAATGGCAATACTGATTATGAGCAGCAGTTAAGGGGAATTTTTCTTTATTTCTTCAGCAAGCCTTTCCCTTAACTTTATGTAAATTTTTTCATGTAATTCACTGTACCATTCTTCTTGTCTGTTCAGTGTTCTCACCCTTTCCAGCATCTTAAGGCTTCTGTTCAGGTGCACCAGCGGATCAACCGGGTTCCACGCCATCCCATCATATAGTGCCTTCTGCCTATCTGACCAGTCCCCTGGCTGGTCCATACCAGGATAGTATGAATTAAGCATTGACCGCAGAACCTGCATGGGAACAGCAGCCGCTAACCTTTTCTTTTCTCCCCTGGAACTGTAGGCCTGTTCGTCAATGCCGTACAATGGCATATCATATCCGTTTTCTGAAAGTGGGGTGATGTTCTCTATTGCTATGGAAATTACTGGGATACCTCTCTGGGAAAGGTATTCCCGTATTCTGTCGATGGCTATCTTGGAGATAAACCCATAAAGCACCAGGGTTTTAACCCTGCACTCAGGCATTCTGCACTTTTTAAAGAAATTGTCCAGAATTTTCAGCGATGTAAAGCCAGTTGCTTCAGTGTCCGGCTTCAACAGGTAAAATTCTCCAGCATCGGGCATCGCTGTCGGCTCATCATAGGAAATGTTTAGGTCATCCACTGTGTGAGCCCTGTATGAAGTGTAAGAGTACACAGGCCTTGTCCAAACCTCCCTGAACTCCTTCCCTGTTTCATAAAGTGCATCCCTTATTCTGTAACCTAGGGAAGCCCTGAGCACGTGCTGCATAACTACATTGCCGTCAAGCAGGCCTGCATCCTTCATAAATTTCACTGCAGCCCTTGCCAGCTTCAAATTTGCTTCTTCAAATGCTGTTCCATATATTGATGGGTCAGAAGCTATCTGCCTTCCTTCGTCTGAATCAATAACGAACTCATTTTTCGAGTGCCTGTAAACTCTGGCTGTTCCATAAATTTTATGTTCTTCAAAATTGGTATCAAAATTGAAGGATGAAAGAACATCAGCCATGAGGAACCACCAAGCGGCAAATATCTTTTTGCATAATAAGATTAATCTTTGCGATCTTTAAACTTTGCTTGATTTAAAGGGCTGATTTGATATTTGTCTATCTATCTATCATGACATGGGATAGTTGATCAGCCTTGGCTTTCCCCTCAGGTCAACCGAAACATAAAACATGCGCCCTGAAGGCCTAACTGTTTCCCAAAATATGTTCCCGTGCACGTCAATCATTCTCTTTATTCCAAATGCGTACTTTTCCTGAACTGGAAGGGAATGGTAGTTTGAATATGCAAACACGATCTGCATTGCCCCAGCCTTGAAGAGCATCTCGCTAAGCTGCTGGACATACATATTGTATGACGACGCGTCACTTGAAGCCAGCTGTTCATTAAATACAACGTCGGCGATCACCGTAACTGGCATGTTCCTGTACTGATCCATTGCGGATTTTAATGCAGATAGATAGTCAATCCCCTGCTGCTGGTTCTTTATAATTGGGGTCTCAATTACAGTAAGCCTATCGCTTGTTCCAGACATAGATGCGATCTCTGAAGCAACAACATCCTTCAACTCATCAGGCCTGAGCTCAAATATCACCGCAAAACCGTTTAGCAGAAAGTACGATGCAACTGTTTCCCTGATGGCCCTGTTGAGCACGAGCCCAACTGAACCGTCAAGTTCAACAAGTATTCTTGATTCATTGCTAAACAGCCATGAACCACCGGGCATCGTTATGCGCTCAAATTTTTTTGGGACCCAGCCCTCTATCCCCTTCAGTGAATTGTCGAGTATCTTCATTCCGGCATTAAATGTGAAAAAATAGGGAGACTGTCTAACCGGGTAATTTCTGTCCTTTATAACTTCCAGGCTCCTCACTTTCCTTTCAAACACGTTAAAGTAACCCATTCTAACTATAGCATCGCTCACGTACTCAAATTCCTTTATCTCTCCGCCTTTCCCTTCAGATATCAGGATCAGAGAGCCAGGTTTGTCCTTTGTGGTTCCGTACAGCAACTCGTTCATTGTGCGGCTGTCAAAGGGATCCTTAACCTCTGAGATCATCGCGTTCACTGAATCCACGATCACCACATATCCTGCAGAAAGGTGCTCGATTATGGTTGAAACCACCCTTTCAACCTGGCCACCCATCATTCTGATGAATTTTAGCTCCCCCCTGAACCTTGGATTGAGCCTCTTGACCCTGTCCCTTATGTACTTTTCAGGTTCAGAATATGAAATATAAAGGGCCTTATCCTTCCTAGTTGCTGCAAGGAGGCTGAAGCTAGTTTTGCCGGTTCCGGGCTGTCCTTCAACCATCGTAACATAGCCGGGAGTTATGGCAATCAACCTCGGATCCCTAGGGTTCATTTCTGCATATGACAAGCTATGTAGTATTTAAGCTTTTAAAGCCTGTTATTCAATGCATTTATAAAATAAATGAAAATATTACAAAAAAATTGTACACTTTTTATAAAAATAATACAACGTTCATTCAAAAAAATATAATAACACCTGACAATCATACACATATAGCCATGTCCACTGATAAAAAGGAAGAGGATGGAAAGTTTACTGTTTCAAGAAGGGACTTCCTGAAAATAGCCGGTGTAGCTGTTGTTGCTGCGGGCGCGGCATATTTAGTAAGCCCAAATGGCAAATTTGTTTTTAACCTGCTTTCTCCAGCAACGGATTTTGAACAGCTTCAGAGTGGCTGGCAGTATGTTTATACGCCAAATATATGCGGCATATGCTCCTCTACTTGTGATATAGTGATAACTTCTGAACAGAAAGGCAGCTATATTAGGGCCATTGAGATAGACGGAAATCCTATTTCCCCTTTAAACAAGGGTAAAGTTTGTGCTAGAGGCAGATCAGGTACATTTTTAACATATAACAAGGACAGGATAAAAACACCTTTAATTAGAACCGGCCCTAAAGGAACTTGGTCGTTTAAAGAAGCTACATGGGATGAAGCAATTCAATATATTTCCAATTATATTCAAAACAATAATGTACAACCTTATGAAATCATCCTTGGTGGTGGGGCTATACCTTGCGCCAATTACAGGCCAGAGTTCATACCTTTTATGATTGCCTCTCAGATACCAAACATGGCAGGCTCTCCAATGCAGCCATGCATATTTGGCGAGCACCTGGGCATAAATTTAACAGTGGGCACCTTTGACATCCACGGTTCAGACCTTATGGACGACTTTTCAAAATCTTCCCTAATAGTTGTTTGGGGAAATAACGGAAACCCAGCAGGAATATTTGTAAATAGAGGTGTTAGACTTGGAGAAGGTTTAGAAAATGGTGCGTTCATGATAACAATCGACCCAAGAGAAAGTGAGGCAGCTTCAAAATCTGACATCTGGCTACCCGTAAAGCCGGGGTCAGATCTCGCAGTGGCATTTTATATAATCAATTATATAATAACAAACCAGAGCTATGATTCTGATTTTGTAAAGTACTATACAAATGCCCCATTTATTTTAATTGATGAAGGCAATGGTCTTTTGAGACCATTAACTGAAGAATACAGTGACGGAAGCGTAAAAAATTTCTTTGTTTATGATGAAATATCTCAAAGTGTGGTTGGGGTATCTCCATTTGCAAATTCAAATTATTACGATATAGATGGCAGGAGAATAATACCTTCCCTCAACCCTGTTGGTCTAATGGTCAACGGGGCTCCTGTATACACGGCTTTCCAGAAGCTTGCAGAACGCGTTTCAAGCTATACAAGAGATTATGCAGCTGATGTGGCAGGCGTTGACCCTTCAACGCTGGAGCAGGTTGCCTTTAAAATATCAACCTTAAAACCCATGGATATAGCTACAGGCCAAAAAGGGCAGTGGGGAAGCTATACAACTCAACTTAGAAGGGCCATAGCCATCATAATGGCTTTGACGGGCAATATAGATAATTTGGGTTCTTGGGTTTATTCAGGCGTGTACAGGGAAGAGATGAATTCCCTTGTGAACGCCTACAATTCAAGCGTTCAAACTGGTGCATCTAAGCCGGGCATATTGATACAGAGGCCAGACATTCTTTCTCAGGTTCCATATGTGCTACTGCCTGGGCTAATGCTCAACGCTTATGCTACTATTTATATTTTTAATAATCCAAAGTTTTGGAGCCATGGTTATCCAGCTGTATCACAAATAATGAACCAAAACCTTGTGCAGCAAGGCCTAAAGCCAGCAGCCGTATTTACATTATTTGCAGATACAGGAATGTATGAAGCTATACAGGGGCAGTTAACATGGGACGGTTCCCAGTATAAGCCTAAAATGGCTTTGTTATGCTGTGTAAATCCTGCAAAGGACTTTCAGGAAAATGAATGGAAAGGCATTCTTTCTAACACATTTGTTATAACTATAGACGTTTTGCCCACAGATACATCGCTTTACGCTGACGTAATACTTCCAGATGCAACGTATTTGGAAAGGGAGGAGCCACTGACTGACGATTCAGCAGCATTAGATTACTATATCAGATCCAGAAATCAAGCCATCCCAAGGGTATTCTCCCAAACGATGCCAGAGCTGGATATATTTGTTATGATGGCGTACAAGCTGGGATTTTTAGAAGATTATGTGCAACAGATGGCTGAGGGTAACGGGCTCCCCTATCAACAGCTGCTCGTTGCAATACAAAATAAGCTGCAGGAGTACATGAGTTATCTTGAGACATATGGGGAATATCCAAGAACGGGCGAGATAGTTGGGGAAGCATTTAGAGAAGTTCAATCTAAGCTTATAGCACAAAAGCTTAACACCACACCAGATAATATAATTAATGGAATCGAAAATGAAGGCTTGGTTATGGCAAAAACATATGATGACTATGTATCAAATAAAATGAGGATACCTTATGATATTCCCATGGCAACTCCAACAGGAAGGGTTGAAATATATAGTACACTTCTTTATTATTATTTAATAAAGAATTACGGTTACGACCCAACATGGGATCCTCTTATATCTTGGGTTCCACCGAACTGGAACGCCGGATATGCTGTTCAACCGGGAAAGTTTGTTCAACCTGCGTCACCTTACAGCGATCCCACTTTTATGCCCACACCTCCAGAGTTTTTCCCAGTGTACTTTAAGATACCTCCCATAGCTTACACATTTATGACAGATAACCCAATTACATATGCAATAACAGCTTACAGTTATCACAAAAACATATATCAATATGTGTGGATGAACCCATCTTCAGCTTCAGCTCTGGGGATAAGTGAAGGAGATTGGATTGAGGTAGAAAGCAAGATAACCGGCTTGAAGATAGTAGCAAGGGCGCACTTGACTGAATGGATCAGGCCTGACAGCTTGGGAATTCCTGAACCTTGGGGGCAAAAGAACCCCGCATTAACGTACTCTACAAGAGCTTTAGATAGTTTTGGAAATAAGGCAATAACAAACCTCTGGACCATGTCCTACGATCCATTAACCGGCCACAGAATGACCCAGCAGCAAACGGTTATTGTGAGAAAAGCAACATCAGATGAAGTAGCAGAGTATACGTCCCAGGCAGAGTACACTTCTAACCTACCTTCACAGGAAACTAGTGGGGCTAACATGAGTGTGGATGGTGAATAAAAATGGCAAACAACATAATGCAGAACTTTGGAAACACAGAACCTTGCAAAAATTGGGGAATGGCAGTAAAGGTGGATCAGTGCCTTGGATGTGATGCTTGCGTAGCAGCATGCACTATTGAAAACCAGACACCGTTTTGGAATGAGCTTTACAGAACTCACGTAGAGGACATAGAAATTGGCGAATTTCCTTATTCACAAAGGATATTTTTGCCAAGGTTATGCATGCAATGCGATAACCCGCCCTGTTATTATGTTTGCCCTACTGGTGCAACTCAGATAGTTGAAGGGGGCATAGTTGTAGTTGATGAATATAAATGCATAGGTTGCCAGTATTGCGTTGAGGCCTGCCCATATGGAGCAAGGTATATGTTTACATATGAAGACGTTCAAAAGGCGAAGGAGGTCTACGGCGAAAACACAATACACGAAGTTCCTCATGTAGATAAGTGCACATTTTGCTTTGATACTGCTCCTGATGGAACTAACACTCCTGCATGTGTTAGGACCTGTGTAGGTGGGGCAAGAGTATTTGGATGTTTGGACAACCCCGACAGTGAGGTTTCAATACTCTTTAACTCTGGGCAAGCAGTTGAAATAAATCCAGAATTGGGAGTCGGGGCCAAGGTTCGGTACGTCTTTAACAAACAGCTTGGAAGATATATAATAGAAGGGGGCGGAAACGAATGAGCATTTTAAATGATATACTAAACATAAAATTAAGGGACGCGCTAATAATATTGGCTTCTCTAATTTTGATACTTATATCCTTGGGGTTAGCATGGTATGGGTTTAAGCTGGATCAAGTTGAAGAGCAAATATTTTATGTGCCATGGGGTCTAGACGTTGTAGGTTATGTGTACTTCGCTTTAATGGCTACAGGTTCAAGCATAGTAAACAGCGTTTACACTATATTTGGATATAAGGGGCCAAATGGGGAGTACAAGAAAATAGTAAAGTACGGTGTATGGTTTTCATTAGCGACAATATTCCCTGCATGGCTCCTGGTTTTACTCAGTTTAGCTAAGCCGTTTAACTTCTTCTACATATTATTGTTCTTTAGGCTGTCTTCTAGGATCGCATGGATGGCCGCTCTATACACTTTCTTTGCAGTAATGCTTGTCATTGAATTTTTTTACATGATATTAGCTGAGTCTTGGGAAAGGCTTAGGAAAATAAAGTATGCAGAACTTACTATAGGCATTTTTGTTTTAATTGCAACAATAGCGGTTCACAGCAATTTAGGTGAAGTTTTTGGTAGCTTAATTTCCATGCCAGCTTGGTACGGTCCTTGGCTGGCAATTTACTTTATAATGAGTGCGATAATGCTGGGCGCAGCAGGGCAATCTCTGTTTATTTACGTTTCAAAACATAAGGATAACGAAATCAAATCGTTTTTGAGCAGATATTACAGTTCGGTGTACCTTATATCTATACCAGTTTATCTTATGTATTTAGTATGGATCATCATATCTGCATGGTACAGCAGGCAGACTGTGTGGCCGGTTTACCAGGATCTTTTATTCGGTTCTGGAGCGTTAGTGTTTTGGCTTGTTGAGATCTTGATCGGGCTCTTTATCCCCATAGCGCTTTCAGTTTATGGATACATGAGGAAGAGCGTGTCAGCGGCCATAGCCTCAGCAGTTCTGCTACTTATAGGGGGGTTCATGAGCAAGTATTCATTAATAATAGTCCCACAGCAGCTTAGACCGTATGTGTGGCTCACTTTAACCATTTCAAACTTTGCATATTCCCCGACGTTTGGTCTGTTGCTGATGTTTACAGCTGCAGCAATACTTTGGCCGAGCGTTTATGCGCTGGGGGCAGAGATATTCCCCTTGGAGCCAGATGAAAAGGCTAAACATTTCTGGATATTTAAGTGAATTCTGTTGAAAAATGAAAGCTATTTTAATCAAAAAATTGATGTGGGAGTAATAAGGCACGCTTGCATGCACAATCCTGAAGGTGAAATCAATACATGTGACCCTTTAGAGTTAGCTGAAGCCATAAAGGAATTAAAAGTAAAGGGGATAGTCATACTAGGTACCTATGACGAGGCTCACATAAGGCTCTACAAAGAAGCAGCTATGAGGGCCGGCATAAACGTTTTGCTGCTCAGAGTGGTGGACAAAAGATGGCCAAAAGAGTATTTAGAAATGAGCATCAAAGCTGTAGAAAACGCATGGGCAGCCAATATGGCTCAGGAACGAGAAGTAAACCTTCCACTGACAAGGAGAGAGCTGATTGCTGGGTCTGTAAAAGTTGCAGAAGAAAAGATCGACAAACCCATATATATAAGCGATCTTTGCGGAAATCTGTTTAAGGCGTGCACAGTTTGTAAGGATTCCTGTCCTTACGATGCTATAGAAATAGACAAAAATTCTGGAATAGGCATAAATTATGAAAAGTGCACAGCATGCGGATTGTGCGTAGGGTCTTGCCCAACCAGCGCCATAGAGTTTCCTTCAATTTCTCAAACTTCGATTTATGCTATATCAGAAGTTGAAGGCGATAAAGTGGTTTCCTGTTATAAAGATAGCTCTGCATCATTTAAGTTGCCATGTTTAGCCATGCTATCTTCCGAAGACATCATTTTGCTAAGAAAGAAAGGGAAACTTACGTTAAAGTGCTCTGGGTGTGAGCTTCAAGGAAATCTTAAAGGTCTATCGGAAACAGCAATGCGCATAAACGAATCCGTTGGAGGAATAGAACTGGATTTTCCAGACAATAAGATAAAAGCGAACGACCTTAAACAGGTAAAGGTTGAAGGCAAATTTCAAAAAAGGTCAGATGCGAAAAGAGAGATTGCAATGTACAATATAGCCCTAAAGCCAGTCCTTTTGTACGATGTTTATGTTGAAAGAGAAACTTGTACAATGTGTGAAAACTGTGCAAAATGGTGCCCAAGCAGTGCTTTAAAGATCGAAAACTTAAATGGAAAAAGGGCTTTAACTTTTGAGCCAGAAATTTGTATTGGATGTAACGTATGTGTAAACGTATGCCCTGAGAACTGTTCTGCAGTTAAGACCATAAAGGTTTCAAAAGAAATAAAAAATTTCGAAAAGAAAGTTCTAGATGAAGATTATATGGTAAAGTGCAGGGTCTGCGGAGCTCCAGTTGGCTCAAGGAAGTCCTTGAACCACGTGAAGGCTGTAATGGAAGGCAGGGGAATGCAAGTTGATGATGAATGGCTGGAATTGTGCCAAAAGCACAGGTCAGAATACTCGTTTAAGAAGATGATTGGCATGAACGAGCAGTTTAAGCCAAAGGGTGCAAAGAAAGTTGGCTGATTACAAGTCAGTTTCGGCTGATTACAGGCTGTTCTCGTTCATTCTGCTAGGTCCAAAGTATGCAGGTGATGCCAAAGAACTTGCAAATCATGTAACTGACAGGAATTACCATGACGATATTAAAGGGATAATTGAAATTTTGGATAATGGTGATGCTGACAGGCTTCTTACGGAGTACACATCGTGCATGGTTAACGATTTTGCCGGCATCAAGTGTGTGCCATACGAATCATGGTACACGGAAAGGACAGTCTATGGGAGGGTGATTGGCAAGCTCATGCCACTTTATTTAAAGTACGGCGTGAAGCCGCAGAAGGAGCTCCCTGACCACGTTTCAACAGAAATGGAGTTCGTTTCGTTTCTATACTTTGTTTCTCAGGACGATGAAGCTAACGATTTTGTCAGCAACCACATCATAAGCTGGGTGCCAAGGCTTGCTGAGGACATAAAGGCCAATGCAAGGGGTAATTACACCAGGCTAATCGGCGAAGCACTTTCAAAGTTCATGCAGAGCGAAGTGGAAAGAATCAAAAATGTGAATTTATCACAAAAATGAATTTATTTTCTATAATTTACCAAAAAACTCTTAAATGATCATTATTTATGCAAGTAGGTGATATGATCATTGTTAAAGCAGGTTGATCAGGCTCAGATGGCTCTGCCAATAATGAGAATAACTCTTGGTTGGCTGTATTTTTCAGCGATGCTGAGGAGGGTTGTCAATGTGCCGGCAAAGATGATACCTTCCTCAAGCGCATATGTAGGGGGAAAGCTCATAACCTTTATACCACACGCGTGGCTTATAGGTGGAATTCTTCAATACACAATACTTCATCCAGCCCTTCTGTTTGACTTCCTTGTGCTTTGGACTGTTCTTGAAGGACTTTTTGGGCTGTTCATGATGCTAGGTTTCATGAGCAGGCTTTCAGGTCTAATCATAGCATTGCTTGCATGGGGAATAGGGCTTGGTGCAGGATGGATAGGGACAACATGCCTCGATGAATGGCAGATTGCCGCTGTTGAGGGAGCAGCTGCCCTGGTCTTTGTGTTTGCAGGAAGCAAATGGCTGTCAGTTGACCAGCTGCTTGTCAAAAAATACCCGGATGGTCTAAGGATTGGAAGGTGGCACATACCGCTCTGGTGATATAAAAATGAACAAGTTTCTTGCTCTTCTGGTAATTGGTTTGGTTATAGCTACAGGTTTCACCATGGTCACATATCAGGTGTTTTTTGGGGGGTTCACTGACCTGCACAACCTTTCCAAAACGCCGGCATACGATCTAAATGGGACCAGGGTGTTCACAAACGGCACAGTGCTCATGCAGATTTCCAGGGTTGACGGCCCTGACACATATGGTGGGTTCATAGTTCTTGTTCAGCTAATAGGGCCAAACGGAACAATAGTGTATCAGTGGAATGCACAGCAGCTTGGAAGCATACCTGCAAGCAACATCCATAACCAGTATCCATTGCATCCTGTGCATGCAGACGGGTTCGCGCTGGTCGTTCCGCTGGGGCAGAACGCTAGCGTTGTGCTCAATGTTCCGTTTGCGCTTAAGGGCGGAACGTACACAGTTAGAGCTTACGACGTTGACGGTCAGGACAGCGCGTACGGAATCAGCTTCCAGGCAACCGTTAAGGCCTCCTGAAACCAGCAAACAGGTAAAATGAATTTAGCGCCATTTCCTTGAACACAACCAGGTCCACGTGCTTTGAAATTTTGCTTTTTATCTCTGAATTTTTCGGATTCCTTTTGTAAATGTAATAAATATATCTGAAATGTTCAGGCTTGCCCCCTGCAAGCGCTGCAAGGTTGGGCTGCACAAAATTAAGGTAAAGCCCATCCACAGTTCTGAAGAGGCCACTGTCTGGCTTGCCCATTGCCAGAGCTCCAACAACGTTTCTTGAAACCCTTGCCATCTCTGAAACAACTGTTTCAACATCATCTGCGGCGTGCAGCGCAAAGCTGCTCATGACCATATCGAATGAGCTAGCCCTGAATGGCAAATGCGAAAATGACGCTATGACCCTGTTCTCATACTTTGACGACCTAATCATGTTTTCAGCATAATCCACCATGACGATTTCTGTTTCAGGTGAAGCCAACTTTAAAATTTCAGAGAGCTCACCCTTTCCTGCGCCTACATCAAGGGCATTTCTTGGCATTTCCAATGACAGGAGCATTTTTATCAGCTTGTTTCTCCACCTTTTGTCCTGATGAAATGAAATGATTGAATTAGCTCTATCATATGAATCTGGTATCTCATTATATACAGATTTGAGTTCTGCTTGGCCTTCAAGCACTGTTCCTGTTTGCTCAAAGCACAATTTCAGCAAGCCTCTCAACTTCATTAGGCATGTGAATAAGTGGCACGTCGTTTATCCTGTTTATTCCCTGTATATCAAAGCTCACTATGCAATCAGGGTTACCGTACTGTTCGTTAAAGCCAAATATCTGGTTTACATCAGATATACACAGCACCCGCTTTACGTTTTCCAGGTGCATCATCCTGCTCTTGAAACCTTCGGCAAACAGGTAATCTAGGTTCTCATCCTTGAACAAGTTGAGGAGCTCTTCCGTGGGCGTCACTCGCGTGTTTGTCCTCCTTATTGTTATTATTTCATTATCAGTTACTGCAACCACAACAGATGCTCCGGCCATCATGTGCTTCCATGTGTCCTTAGCTCTGTAATCAAACGAAAAGCCGCCCGTATGTATGTGCTTCATTGTTCCTACCCTCTTGCCGGCCTTTGTCAGCCTTTCTGTCAGGATTTCAATGGTCCTTGTCTTTCCAGAACCACTGTCACCTACAAAGTTAACTATTTTCAGCTCACACCTTCATCTCCATGCTATAAAACCCATGAGCCCCTAGCACTGTAACACTAATCCTATCTCCCCTTTTTACCTTTTCTCCCGGCTTTAGCCTCAGAAACCCTCCGGCCAGTGGCAGGTTTGAAATTATGTTCATTCCCCACTTTAACGGTTCTGCATGCAGGCCATTTGGTTCAGAAATGAGCCTGACAAGCCTAACTACATCCAGCTCATGGTCGTTGCTTAGGTCATCGTTCATTACCGCACTAACCCTTGCTGTTCTGGAATCCGGCTTCATTCCAGTGAGCATGTTCATTACGGGCACTACAGTAAGGAAAAATGAAACAGTCAATGAAACTGCCTGTCCCGGAAGTACCATGATTGGCTTTGACCCTATAAGTGCTAGGCCAGTTGGCTTCATTGGCAGCAGCTCTATTCCATGATACACTGCCCTTGCGCCGCTGCACTGGAGAACGCCCTCATAGGTGCTGTCATTGTCACCTACCGAGCTGCCTCCAAGCGTGATTACCGCGTCAAGTGCACCAAGCGTTTCGCTGATCCTCCGCGCAATTTCATCCCTAGAACTCTTGACGGTTCCCATTGGTAGAGGCACAGCATTAATTTCATTCAGATATTCCGATATTAGGTAACGGTACGTGTTAACTTTTGCGCCCTCAGAGTATTCATCAAGGTCCTTTAGCTCATCTCCCACTGAAAGCACACCAACCCGAGGAACCCTGAACGCTCTTATGTAATATGTGCCAGAAGCCATCAGCATTGCTGCATGTGCAGCTGTAACCTGCTGCCCATTCTCTATTATGCTGAAACCTCTGCCAAAATCCTCCCCCCTTGAAATTACATTCTTTCCCCTCTTTATTTCCCTCCTCAGCTCAATGTATGAACCTTCAACCCTAGCATCCTCCACCTTAACTACGGCATCTGCGCCCAGAGGAATTTCAGACCCCAGGGATACGTAGAACGTTTCATTGCCATTAAGGGGTGGGGCCTTGATCCCAGGCATCAGCCTTCCTGCAATTTTAAATTTTACTGGAGACTGCACTGTTGCGCCCATCGTTAGCTCTGAGTTAACAGCGTAGCCGTCCATTGCGCTCCTCTCCGTCTGGGGGATATCTGTCTGTGCAATTACAGTTTCAGCTGATGTGCGGCCTATCGCGCTATCAACCCTCACCCTTTCATCAACAACACTTGAACCGCTGAGGCTTGACCTTATCAGTTCCATAGCCTTTTCATACGTAATTAGCTTGAGCGAGCGTGTCACATGCCATCATTCCCTTTCAAATTTAAATACTCTTCCATCGTGTTCACGTTCTTAAATGACCTCAATTCAGGGTCAATTTTTCTAAGGCTTTCTGCATTCACAAATACAGCATCGGGCAGCAGGGCAACCATGTCCCTGACACTTTTTAAACCGTTTATTTCAAGCCTGCTCACAGCGTTTGAACTGTAAACTGAGCAAAGCGGCTCTAACCTTCCGTTCAGCACTGGAACAGCAGCGGAGTGACCTTCAGCAAGCGAGCGCAGCCTTTCAATTATCCTTACATCTACAAACGGCATGTCGGTTGCTATTGCAGCAAAGTAACTGTGATGTGAGTTAATTGCAGCAGTAATTATGCCACCTATGGGGCTCATTGTGTAGATTGAATCCTTGAGAACCCTTACGTCCTGAGGCAGCACAGCCCTAAAGGGCTCCGTATCCTTAGTTCCAACCACCACCATCACATCGTCGCTCAGCCCTGCAAGCCTTTCAGCTATTTCCCTAATGAGCAACCTTCCATTGAAATTTAAAAAAGCCTTGTCAAAACCCATTCTTGAGCTCCTCCCTCCGGCAAGAACTGCAGCGGAAAGGTCAATCACCATGCATATTTTGTGATTGTGCTATTTGATAAACCATTCTTTCAGCCTAATTCATCATCGCATCAGTTAGGTTTAATAACAAGTAAGTGCCCCGAGGAATTATGGGGTGATAGGTTGATTGATTGGTAGTGCCACGGACATAATAATAATAATAATCGTGGCAGTGGTGCTCTTTGCCGGTGCCAGCAAGATACCGGAGATATTCAGGTCAATGGGCAGGGCAAAGGGGGAATTCAAGAAGGGGGAGCTTGAATCAGAAATGGAGCTAAAGAAGATGACGCAGACTTCTGAACCTTCAAAGGATGAAAAGGTTGAGCAGCTCCAGAAGCAGATAGCTGACCTTCAGAAGCAGCTTGAAGAAGTAAAGAAAGAAGACAAATCCCAGTAAGTGGATTGGATTAAAAATGCTCGGAAGCATCTCTGACACGCTAATAATAATATTTATAGCAATACTTATGCTAGGTGGGGAGAAGGACCTTTCAGGAACTGCCAGAAAGCTTGGCAAGATGTGGGGAGACCTGCGCAGGTCTGAAAGCGATTTTAGAAAGGAGATAACAAGGGAACTTAACGTTGATGACCTTGGGATAGATTTCAATGACAACAACAAGAAGCCCTATAGCACGAACGATGCAAGGGTGAGGGAACTGGAGAGGCAGGTAAGGGAGCTTCAGGAGCAAATGGAAAGGATGAAGAAAGAAAATGGAAAGGACTGAGCTCAAGGAAACTCCCAAGCCGCTTTTATCGCACATAACTGAGCTGATGCACAGGCTAAGGACCGTGGCCATTGTGCTGGCAATTACGTTTCTTGTGTTCTTTGCGCTTGGAGTAACCACAGTTAGGTTTGCCGGTTACATCGTTCCGGTTCCATATCCAAGCATATACAACAGCATTTCTGATAACACCATAAGGTTCTTCATAAACCATGAGCTTCCATCGGGGCTAAAGCTGATAAACATAAACCCATTTGACCCCCTGTTTGCCTCATTTTATGCCTCATTTTACCTTTCACTTTTCATAACCGTTCCGGTGATAGTTAAGGAGATATGGGGGTTCGTTTCTCCCGGTCTCTACAGGCACGAGCGCAGGCTGCTGAGGTACACTGTGCTTCCAGCGTTTGCCCTTTTTGCTGCAGGGTCAGCATTCGCTTACTTCATAATAGTGCCATTCATGATGAAGTTTGTGCTCATTTACACTCAGATGCTTGGGGTTGAGCCAACCCTGAGCCTTAGGGCGTTTGTGAACACGGTAATTTCGCTCATGATGGTAACCGGAATAGCTTTTGAATACCCGCTTGTAATGAGCATACTCACGTACATTGGGGTCGTTGCAGCGCAGAGCTGGAAGAGGAACTGGAGGTGGGGGATCCTTGGGGCATTCATAATAGCATGGATGATTTCCCCTGGCACAACGGGCGGGGTCATTGAAACCGTCATAGGGCTAATACTTTCTGGTCTGTACTTTGTTGGGGTAGCAGTATCTTACACAATTCAAAGGAAAAAAAGCGAATTAGGTAAGAGATGAATGCAAACAAATATTATTATCTATTTGATCCGCATAACTTTAATCTAAGCAAGTAGAAATACACGCATTATCAATAGATGGATCATTTTATTGGCTAAGTTTTCTGCTTAGCCGATATAACAACAAAGCCGGCCCCTGTCCTGATTTCTTTAACATCATAATCAAATGCTTCCAGAAATCCCTCAATCAC
>OGCG01000148.1_pt1 | contig 46820 bp, 47 predicted proteins | sample 1570061 | NCBI WGS metagenome assembly OGCG01 (sample SAMN06268698, study PRJEB24515) | hot springs metagenome | isolation source: Joseph's Coat, Yellowstone National Park, Washington, USA | place: USA:Joseph's Coat, Yellowstone National Park, Washington, USA
GTTTGTTTCTTAGAGATCTGTTCAATCTCTGGCAAAAACCCTATTATTGTAGAAGATAAAACTCTTCCTACACCTGGTATGCTTTCAATAACTTTGACTTTCTGGCTTAGGTCACCTCTTTTTTTTAAAAGGGTATCTATTTCGTATTCTATAATCTTTAGCTCTTTCTCTAAAAAATCAATTACCCTATTTATGCTCTTTTTAATATTTGCATCTGTTAAATAGCTTCTGTTTTTTTCTGAGCTAATGTGACCTATAATTTGCTCTCTTCTTCTTAGAAGCTCTTTTAGCTCTACAATATCTTTATCCAATAAAGTTACTGGCTTTGGCTTAATAGCAAAAGCAAAGCAGGCAATTACATAAGCATCTATGCTGTCGTTTTTAGCTAGTATTCCCATTGCATCTGCATATCTTCTTACATTCTTTGGGTTAACAACAGCAAATGGTATCTTATTCTCCAAGAGAAAATAGCATATTGCCTTTTCATACCCACCAGAGGATTCCATAACAACAGCTTCTAGAGAATCAAGTGAGTTGATAAACTCAAGTAGCTTTGAAAAGCCTTTTTCGTTGTTTTCTACTTTAAAAGTACTTTTGTTTAAATTAGACCCCACGTAAATCTCTTCTTTAGAGATATCCAACCCTACATACATAAGTTAACCTCCTGTACATGCAAAATACGAGCTTTTTAGCTCATCTGACTATCCAGAATAGCTAACGAGGCTGGGTACTAAAAAGCATTATACCAGGCTTTTTATCCTAGAACCCCGATCTGTATCCCAGCCTTCTACCATACTATTATACATGTACCCCTTGTCTCCTTTTACAGTAACCTGCTCTGGCACGCCTTTTTCTAACTCATCCACTGCCCTTTCACCTAATGTCAACAACGCAGCAGACATAGCAGCAACCCTATCTTCATCAAAATTAGCCGGCAATTGAGAGCTTATCATCAAACCATCTGAGCTTACCAACGCTGAACCTTCAATTTGGGGATTTAATCTAACTAATTCAGCCAATTGAGCGTTAAGATCCTCTTCTTTCATTATAAAACCTCCACAGCAATTTTTTAACTTATATAATAAATTAAAGATGTCAAGCATATAAAGCTAATAGTGGTATTTTTTCAAAACTCAAACAACCATATTGTAGTATATTTTATCTTTAAAATTGTAAAATAGATCGTTAATAAGGGTTTTTACGTTTGCACTAGATTGTACATACATGCTGTCTTTAAGCACTAAATTAGACAATATACAAGGGTTTTTGGCTAAAAAAGCCTTATATTCGTTTTTTGAAAATCTCAACATACCAATTTCAATAGAGTGCAGATGTTTTATTGCGCTTAGCGTGCTAATAAAAACTTTGTAGTCGGCTATGTGGCTAGCAAAAAATGGATCAAACCGGATACCTATATTAAATCCCGCTTGATCTAACAATTTTATAGCATTAATACGCCTTGTAAGGCTTGGTGTATAGTGTTCAAATTTGTCAATTATACTTTGGGGAGCTAGAGAATAAGCAATTACTGTGTTTTTAAAAGGCTTTTCTTTCAATAATTTATCTATCAAAACTGATTTTGTTCTAATTTCTAAAATTGCATCAAGTCCTTCAAAAAACCTTGCAAATTCTATGTAGCTTACATCAAAAACACTAAGTGCTATCGGGTCAGAAAATGTCCCTAAGTAAAAGTATAATGGCCTTAGCTTGTCTTTTTTAATGGTTTTTTTAATTGCCTCAAAATAACCATCGATATTTTTGAATATAACAGGGTTAAAGGTTTTAAAATAGCCTTTTAAAAAACAATACGAACAGTCATATATACAGTTATAAGATTGAATAATAGAGTAACCATAGGTGTTTGTTGGCGTGTAAGATTTGGGTGTCTTTCTTAAAAATTCGCCTTTTTTTGTTGCATAAATAAGCGCACATTTATCTTTTAGGTTGTGAAAATAACTCACATAGTCATTTATTTTTTTGCCACACTTAAGGTTGAGTGATTTTTCGCACAATACATATTTAAGTTTAAATGGTTTTTTAGAGTTTTGTGCCGTGTTTATTTTAATTTTTTTATAAACATTCTGACGCATAGTAAAAGTATAGTGTTTTTGCTCAAAAAGTTTTTTCAAACCAAAAAGTATATTAAGATCAGCAATAGATGTATTTACAAATATCTCTGTTAAGTTGTTATTTGCGATCTGCTTTAAAAGGTCAATTACTTTAATAGCTTTTGAGTAATCAAACTCGGTTTCTTTTGAAAACTGTCTATTGTTATCGCTTATTAACTTTATAATAAAGCCTTTTATATTTAACGTATTTAAAGCTTTTGCAAAAAAATATGCTTCCATATCAATACAATCAGCAAATAAACTTAAGTCTTTGCCAAGCGCATAATTGCCTAGTATACTCAAACAATCGACATTTTTGAATCCATTTATGGAATTTATCTCAATAGGGTTGAAAATGGGATTTAAGCTAGTATCCAATAGCTTGATTTTATTGACTACAACAACTTCGCCTATATTTAAATTTGACAAATTTCCTGCAAGCCCAAACAGCACACATAGCTCTGGTTTGAGTTGTTCGTTTAATCTAGCAATATTTACAGCTAAACTCAAACCACCTTTGCCGTAATTAACATATATTACTATACCATCGGCATAAAAAATATCATGCGCCTTTTGGGTATTAAAGTGCTCTAAAAATGGTTTAGCTTCGCCAAGATGCTCAAATGCCAAAAGCAACATCAAAAATCAAATATAATAATATTACCGTATATATCTATAATCTTAATTTCTTTTAGCTTTTGGTTATTTGGGTATAGTTCTACGCTAGCTATATTGGTTTTTTCTTTAGGGGTTAAAACAAAATAATCGTTTACCTTTTTTATACTAAAAATGGAATTTATATCTGTTTTTCCTAAAAACAGACTATAGAGCACTTGGTTAAAACCCTCAAGAGGGTATATTTTTGTGCTATTGTTTATTGTATCGTAAACTTTTGCGTTTTTGAGCTTTACTGTTTCGTCATTGTACGCAAAAATCATATATTGACCTTTTTTTATTGTCAATACACCGTTTCTTTCTATCTTTTGCTTGGTCATAGCATTAATAGCAATTTGCTTAAAAGGCAATACTTGGTAATCTTTAAGCGATATGCCCAAATCTTTAAGCGTGTATGCAAATACGCTAGTTGTGAGCAATACCAACAAGCTTATTAACATCATCAATTTTTTCATCTTCTAAGTACCTCCTTATCCCTTCAATTATTTTTAAACTTATACTTGGTTCGACAAAATTTGCTGTGCCAATTTGCACTAAAGACGCGCCTGCTAGCATATACTGAATAGCAATATCTGAACTGTATATACCTCCAACACCTATTATTGGTATATTAACTTTTTCATAGGTTTCATAAACCATTCTTAAACCAACTGGGTAAATAGCAGGACCGCTTAGTCCACCAAACTTATTGCCAAGAAATGGTTTTTTTGTTTTTGTGTCAATAACCATACCTGTTATCGTATTAATTAAGCTAACCGCATCGGCTTTTGCAGATTGAGCTGCTTGAGCAATGAGTGCAATATCTGTAACATTTGGCGTTAATTTAACAATAATCGTTTTATCGCATACCTTCTTTATACTAGAAACCAATACAAAAACAACCTCTGGGTCCTTACCAAATGTTGCACCACCTGCTTTTACATTTGGACAAGACACATTTACTTCTAAAGCAGCGATTTGCTTATAATTATTTAATTCAGCTGCAAGCTCCACAAATTCTCCAATCTCGCTTCCATAAATATTCACTATTAAATTTGTACTTATATTGTCAAATTGAGGTAAAATTTCACTTGAAAACTTTTCTAAGCCTATATTTTGTAAACCGATAGAATTTAACATACCACACGGTGTCTCAATAATACGTGGTGATGGGTTGCCTTGTCTGGGATTTAGACTTAAACCCTTAACAATCACACCACCAAGCAAGCCTATATCAAAAAAACGCTTATATTCAATACCCCAACCAAATGTTCCAGAAGCAACCAATACAGGGTTTTTAAACTTTAAATTTGAAAGTTTTACTTCTAAATTTACCATATAATCTCCGTATAGTTAAACACTGGTCCGTCTTTACAAACCTGCTTATAGCCATTAATTGTATTAACACTACATCCCAAACATACGCCAAAACCGCAGGCCATATTAGACTCAATCGATATATCCATACTAAAACCTTTTTTATCTGCAAGCTCACATATTGCTTTTAGCATACCCTGTGGGCCACATGCATACACATGAAATGAACTATCTAAATCACCCAATAAATCCACTACATTGCCTTTTTTTCCAAAAGATCCATCAAGTGTAGCAATTTCTCCAAAATCAACAAAACAATCCTCTTTAGAGTTAAAACCAAAAAAGCATAGTGAGATAATATTGTTTGAGTCTAAAAAATGTTTTAAACCTACAAGTGGTGCAGAGCCAATGCCCCCTCCACACAACACAATGCGCTTGTTTTTTAACTCAAAACCATTGCCAAAAGGACCGGTAAAATCAATTAAATCGCCTTTTTTATACGATTTTAAAATGTTTGTTCCAAGACCTAAAACCTTGTAGTAAATATCTATTGTTTCGTTAACTTTTGCTATACTAAACGGCCTTCTAAGCAATGGTTCGTTAAGGTTATTTACTTTTAGCATTAAAAATTGGCCTGGTTTATAACTAAATGCTTGTGGTATTTGAAGTTTTAAATAGTAAGTATCTTTTGCAACTTGGTTATTGCTTAAAACGATTGTTTCCATAGTTAAGATATATCCTCTATCTCAAAATTTTTAACCCCTGCTGGCACCTTAACACTTATCACATCGCCTACCTCTTTGCCCAAAAGCGCCAAAGCAATAGGACTATTGACGGATATTTTGCCTTCATTGGGGTTTGCTTCATCTTCACCTACAATCATGTATTCAACTTCCTCATCTGTGTCTGTATTGAGTAGTTTTACTTTACATCCAAAGCTTATTTTATCTTTTGAAACACTATTTGGGTCTATTATACAAGCTTTGTTGATTTTATTGGAGATTTCAGAAATGCGCTTTTCTATAAATACTTGTTTTTCCTTAGCAGCATGATACTCAGCATTTTCACTCAAGTCGCCCTTTGCACGAGCTTCTTCTATTTCTTTTATAATTTTTGGTCTTTCGATTTTTTGCAACCTTTCTAGCTCGTCAATAAGTTTATTGTATCCTTCTGGCGTAAAAAAAGCTTTATCAGCCATTGTTAGACTCCTTATAGTAATCTTGTATTGCTTTTACATCTATAGTGTGAGAATTAATTTTTGCCGTTATGGCTTCTATGCTAGCCAAAGCTCCCCAAACAGTTGTACAGTACGGTATATTCTTTAAAAGTGATAGCCTTCTTATATGAAATGAGTCGCTAAAAGATACTTTACCAGATGGTGTGTTTATAACAAAGTCTATCTCACCATTTATTATCAAATCAAGTATATTTGGTCTGCCCTCGCTAACTTTTTTGACATAAAAAACATTCTGCAAGTTCTTTATCATGTTGTAAGTTCTTTGTGTAGCAAACACTTTAAAACCTAAGTTTATTAATTTTTGGGCAATCTCACTCACATATAATTTATCTTTGTCAGCCAGTGACAAAAATACATTACCTTTTGTGGGCAAAACGGAACCGCTTGCATAAAAAGCTTTATAGTATGCAAGTGAGAAATCCTTATCTATACCCATAACCTCGCCCGTTGATTTCATCTCAGGACCTAAAACAACATCTACATCTGGAAATTTAGCAAATGGCAAAACAACTTCTTTAACAGCATAATATTTTGGTATTACTTCTTTGATATTAAGTTCTTTAAGCGTTCGCCCAAGCAATACTTTAGTAGCAATTTTTGGCCAGGCTATGCCTGTGGCTTTACTTACAAATGGTATTGTCCTTGATGCTCTTGGGTTAACTTCAAGAATATAGATGATTTTATCTTTGATTGCAAATTGAATATTTATAAAACCTTTAATGTTCAATTCTTTTGATATAATTATTGTTTGATTCTTTAGCTCATCAATGGTTTGCTTGCTTAATGTTCTTGGTGGCAATGAGCAGGCAGAATCCCCAGAGTGTACACCAGCTGCCTCAATATGTTCCATTATGCCGCAAATAACTGTATCTGTGCCGTCTGATAGTGCATCCACATCGATTTCTATAGCATCTTCTAAAAACTTATCTATTAAAATAGGATGTTCACCAGAAACCTTTATAGCTTCTTTTGAATATTTTTCCATATGTGACTGATCGTATACTATAGTCATTGCTCTTCCACCCAATACATAAGAAGGTCTAACGAGCACAGGGTAGCCAATATTATTTGCTATGTTTATCGCTTGTTCTATTGTTGTAGATGTTGCGCTATTTGGCTGTTTTAAGCCTAATTTGTTAATTAGTTGCTTAAACAACTCTCTATCTTCGGCCAAATCTATGCTTGATGAGTCCGTACCTAATATTTTAACATTATTTTTTTGCAAATCTTTTGCAAGCTTTAGTGGTGTTTGCCCTCCAAACTGTAAAATAACACCTTCTGGATTTTCATTTTCTATAACATTCATAACATCTTCGAATGTCAAGGGTTCAAAGTAAAGTTTGTCAGAAATATCGTAGTCTGTAGATACGGTTTCAGGGTTACAGTTTATCATTATAGATTCATAACCTTCTTCTTTCAAGGTGAGGCTTGCATGCACGCATGTATAATCAAACTCTATACCTTGACCAATTCTATTTGGCCCGCTGCCTAAAATTACAATTTTTTTAGAATTAGACCTTTTTGATTCATTTTCATCTTCGTATGTTGAATATAAATAGGAGGTATGGGATTCAAACTCAGCAGCGCATGTATCAACCATTTTATAGACATTTTTAACATTAAGGTTTCTTGCAAAAGACCTTATATCTTCTTCTTTTTTACCTGTAAGTTTTGCAAGGTACTTATCAGAAAAACCATACTGTTTGATTTTTTTGATATTTTCTATATTAACACCATTTAATTTTATCTGATTTTCCATATCCAATATTTGCTTTATATTAGCCAAAAACCATTTGTCAATAAATGAGTACTTGTGAATTTCGTCTATAGACATCCCCATTCTCATAGCTTTTGCAATGTAAAATAATCTCTTGCTGTTTGGGTGTACAATTTTATCAATAATTTTTGATATATCACTTTCTTCTATATCTTCAAGACCATAATAATCCATTTCTAAAGATCGAATGGCTTTTTGTAAAGATTCTTTAAATGTGCGCCCAATTGCCATAACCTCGCCTACACTTTTCATCTGCATGCCAATTTCATCTTTTGTATTAAATTTTTCAAATGTAAAACGCGGGATTTTTGTAACAACATAGTCAAGCGTGGGTTCAAAACTTGCAGGCGTCTTCTTTGTTATATCGTTTGGTATTTCATCTAGAGTATAGCCAATACTCAAAAGCGTTGCAATTTTGGCTATTGGAAAACCAGTAGCTTTGCTTGCTAAAGCACTTGAGCGGGATACTCTGGGGTTCATCTCTATCACATAAAATTCCCCATTTTGGGGGTTAACACAAAATTGTATGTTTGATCCACCTGTTTCTACTCCAATTTCTCTAATTATTGCAATGCTTGCATCTCTTAATAATTGGTATTCTTTGTCCGTGAGAGTTTGTGCTGGTGCAACTGTAATCGAATCACCAGTATGCACACCCATTGGGTCAAAATTTTCTATTGAACAAATAATGACAACATTGTCTGCCTTATCACGCATTACTTCTAACTCGAATTCTTTCCAGCCAATAACAGATTGTTCGACTAATATTTCTCTAATTGGACTCTGATCTAAGCCCCATTTTACCACAGATTCAAACTCTTCTTTATTGTAGGCAATACCAGCACCAGTGCCACCTAATGTAAAAGAAGGTCTAATAATTACGGGAAAACCAATCTCACTAACAGCAATGTTTGCTTCTTCAAGACTTCTCACGACTGTTGATTTTGGCGTTTTAAGACCTATATTGCGCATCGCTTCTTTAAATAACTCTCTATCTTCAGCTTTTCTGATAGAATCTATATTTGCTCCTATGAGTTTAACATTGTATTTATCAAGTACACCAGCCTCATAAAGACCAATAGCAGCATTTAAAGCCGTTTGTCCTCCTAATGTAGGCAGTAAATGCGTTGGTTTTTCTTTTGCTATGATCTTTTCTATAAATTCTACACTTATTGGTTCAATGTAGGTTTTACTTGCAAGTTGCGGGTCTGTCATAATTGTGGCTGGGTTAGAATTAACCAAAACCACTTCGATACCTTCTTTTGATAAAGCCATACAACTTTGAGTACCAGAATAATCAAACTCACATGCCTGTCCAATAACTATTGGACCAGAGCCTATGATAAGAACTTTTTTTATAGAGTTGTCTTTCGGCATACTTTAACCTCATTTTTCATAGTCTTAAACATAATACAAATTTTTTAAATTTATTGCAAAATTTCTTCAAGTGGTGCGTTTGTGGTTGTTTTCATAAAAAACGGATAAGCATAAAAACCTTTTTTAAAACCAATATTGAGATTAAGTGCTCTATATCCACCAGTTGTTGCTATCTCAAAAAAATAAGCAGGATCAATATGGCTGTTGTGTTTATATAAAAATTTTAATTCATTTATAATACTTAGGTCCCAATTACTTGCAAGCGAATCTGTGCCAATTGCAACATTTATCCCACTATTTTTCAATAGTTCTAAATTTGGCATGGATTTGCTAATGTAATAATTACTGCGTGGAGCTATTACAATACTAGCACCAATGCTTTTTAAGTACTCAATTTCGTCTGGCTTAATATGAACACAGTGAACAAATAAGCCTTTTTTTATATTTCCCAAACTTTTTATATACTCAAGAGCACTTGAAAAATGAAGCTGATTTTCTATCAAGCCCTTATTTGAAAGCATTTCAAACAAACCACCCCTAGAGTTAACAAACATATTTTCAAATTCACTTTCCAAAAAATGAAAACTAAACAAATCATTGGCTAACCTTGGGTTACTTTTTAGCATTGTGTATGCTAATAGATCTTCATGCGTTGAATATACAGAATGTGCTGTGACATAAATCTTGACTTTACAAGTTTGTTTTATATTATCAATGTTAGCTTCAATGTAGGCTATTTTTTCTTGGGCTTGTTTTTTTCTTAAAGAATAATTTTCAAAAAAAACTATAGGTCTTGGTATTTTTTTAAGGTAGCTACAGCTTTTGAGTGTATTGCTAACATCTGCAACCGCGCAAACACCACTTTCAATGAGAGTATTAATTGCTTTTTTTATTACTTCATCAGTTTGAGTTTCTCTAACTTGACTTTTAGTTTCTATTATCATTTCTAACCACTTTACAAAACCTAAATACGGTTCAATTTTAATATCAGATAACTCAATGTGCGTGTGGGCATTAACAAAACCACTAAACAACACACCCTCTCCGTAATCTTTTACTGTCGCTTCTGGGTAAGTTTTTTTTGCTATATTAATTGGTAATAAGTCAACTACAGCATCATTTGAAATTACACAGCCCACGCCGTTTAGAAGTTTTTTGCCATCAAATAACCACTTCGCATAAAGAATTTCCATATGGGAATAATACTATCCCAATTTTTTTACAATGTCAACTTTAAGCGACCGTTATATAATTAATAAAAAAACGCTTGACAAAAAAACAGCTTTAATTAAAATTTATCTTGTGAAAAAAATAAAAGTTCCCGTTGAAAAAAGCGTTGGGTTAGCTTTAGCCCATGATATTACATATATTAACAAAGAAGAGGGCTTTAAAGGTGCGCGTTTTAAAAAAGGCCATGTAATAAGTCAAAGTGATGTCGATATTTTAAAATCAATAGGCAAAAGCTATATTTATAAGCTAATACCAAATAAAAATGATATACACGAAGATGACTTTGCTATTGAAATAGCTCCATACATTGCAGGAAAAAATGTCTTTTACGATAAATCACCAAGCGAAGGCAAAATCAATTTTTACTCGGCAATTAACGGTTTATTGAAGATAGACAAAAACAAATTATTTAAAATAAATGCAATAAGTGATCTATCTTTGCCTTGCATCCACAATAATTTTGCATGCAATGAAAACAAAACAATCGCAGCTTTTCGCATTATTCCTCTTTATACAAATAAAAAGGTATTAGAAAAATCAAAAAAGATTCTTGAGACACCAATTTTTAATGTCGTTGCATACAGCGTTAAAACAATCAATGCAATAATTACTGGAAATGAAATATACTATGGCTTAAGAAAAGATTTATTTAAAAGTCATATTGAGTCTAAACTAAAAAAATATGGTTACACAATAAATGATTACAAAATAGTACCAGATAACGCAAAAGCCATTAATGAAGCTTTAAATCAACTAAAAACAGCTGATTTGGTATTTGTTTGTGGAGGCAGCAGCGTTGACCCAGATGATGTAACAAAACAATCTCTATCAAAAGCCAAAGTAAAGTTTGTATTTAAATCTAACCCAATACAGCCAGCAAATAATTTAAGTATTGGATATCTAGAAAACACTACAATTTGCGTTGTGCCAGCTGGCAGTCTATACTATAAAGCAAGTGCTTTGGATATTTTTTTGCCACGACTACTTGCAAAAGACCATATCGATAAGAAAGAGCTGAAATTTTATAGTGAGGGTGGGCTATGTCACTTTTGCGATTACTGCACATACCCTATATGCCCATTTGGAAAGTAATATGAAAAAGAATGTCCAAGAAGCGTTAAAAATTATACTTGATTCTGTCAAAGCCAAACCGCCCCAAACAGTTTTTTTAAATGAATCGCTAGGAAGAGTAGTTTTTTCTGACATAACAGCAAAATCAGATTACCCTTGCGCAAATAAAACAGCAATGGATGGGTATGCCATATTATATAAAAATAAAGACAAACCACTAAAAGAAGTGTTTGACATTAACCAGTTTGATGAAAATAGTGCTTTTAGGTTAAACACAGGAAATGATATACCCTCCATATGCGATTGCGTAGTTGAGGTAGAGCTCGTTGAAAAAAATAATGGCTATATAAAATTAAGCAAAAATATAGAACAATATAGAAATTTTGTGTTTGCTGGTTCTGAAATTAAAAAAGGAGAAGTTGTAATAAAAAAAGGAGAGCTTATTAACGAGCAAAAATTGGCTTTACTTGCATATATTGGTGAAGTTTTAATTGAAGTATACCAAAAACCCATAGTAGGTATTATTACAACTGGCGATGAAATTGTGTTTCCCGGCACAAACGCACAAAAAGGCTCTGTGTATAACACAAATTATTTTTATCTAAGCAGTTTTGTAAAAAAATTAAATGCCGATTGTATATATTTTGGACATATAAAAGATGATATTGATGATTTAATTGAAACTTACACTTATGCAGTCTCTAGATGTGATGTAGTAATTAGCACGGGTGGTTCATCAAAAGGCACAAAAGACTTTACCAAAAAGGTTTTTGAAACTTTAGAAATTGATATAAAATTTGATGAAACAACAGTCAAGCCTGGCAAACCGTTAATTTTTGGCAGAATAAAAGATAAATTGGTATTTGGTATGCCAGGTTGGCCATCATCGTTGGTAGTAAATACACAAGTATTTTTAAAACCTGCTTTAAAAAAATTATCAGGTTTAGCTAATTACGAAAATACCATTTATTATGCTTCAACTACAAAACCCATGCATTCAAGGTTAGGCAAGGATTACTTTAATCGTGGAATACTTACATACATAAATAACAGTCTATTAGCAGAACCTCTCGAATCGCAAGACACTAGTAATTTCTTTTCAATGGCAAAGGCAAATTGTTTAGTGTGGCTAGATGCTTCAATTGGCGATGTAGAAAAGGGAATGCTTTTACCAGTTATTATGATTGATTAAAACTAATTGCTTAAAACTATTTTATTAGATTAAAGTCTAAACCACTGGACCCTGGCATTGAAGAGCTTATTTTAATGTCGCTTTTTGCTTCTAAATATTTATTCTTTATATCTTCTGGAATATTTTTAAATTCATAGACTATTTTATCTATAGAAATTTTGCCGCCAATTTTTTCTTCAAAAGGAAAACCATAAGGCAATATTGCAAGCTGGATGCCACCAGATGATGGTACTACCTGAATAAGAGCAACATCTTCCAAATAATCTTGAACTTGTGTTCCTATAACCGTTTCTCCTGTAACAATCTTAACAATTTTAATTTCCATAAAAAACCCTCCTTCTTACTTTTTAAGATTATACAATAATGACTCTTTGTCAATGATAAAATTAAATTGGGATTTTAGAGTTGACAAAACCACTCATTGTAGTCTACAATTAAATAGCTAAAAAAATTAATGTTTTTTAAAGGAGTGTGTATGAAACTTTTAGCAAGTTTGTTTTTGGCAACTTTTTTTTTAACAGCTACTGCTTTTGCTCAAACCCCAGATAAAGTGTTAGCTACGGTGAATGGTTACGAAATTACTCAATCGGATGTGGATAATATCATGAAATCCCTTCCTGCTGGTGTTGTAAATGATAAAAACAGCGCGCAAGTGAGAGAAAATGTTTTGAATTCGCTTATTAGTGAAAGAGTTTTACTTGATGAAGCAAAAAAACTCAATTTAGAAAAAGATCCTCAGGTTGCTCAAGAAATTAAAACTCAAACGGATAATATCTTAATAAACGCATTACTACAAAAAAAATTTGGTAATCAAAATTTTACGCCTACAGATAAAGAAATAACAGACTTTTATAATCAAAATAAATCAAAACTAAAGGACTCAAAAGGTCAGATATTACCATTAAGTAAAGTCAAACCTGAGATTTCACAGTATTTGACAAATTTGAAGAAAAAACAAGCGTTAGATAATTACATTGAAGAATTAAAAAAACAGGATAAAATCACTATTAACAAGTAAAAGATGAAATTTTTAACGCTAATTATAGCGTTAGCTTTACTTGCTGGTTGTAGCTATCAACAACCTAAGGTTTCAGAAGTTGTTGTGCCACAACCAGCACTAGTTAGTCAGCCACAAAAACCCATCAATTTTCAAATAGTAGGTTTTTACCCCTACTGGGAACAAAAAAAATTTCCTCCTTGCGTTGCGATAAATGATAATATAAATTTGTTATACCATGCGTTTGTAAGTGTAGATAAAAACGGTAATCTTGTTGTACCAAAAAACTTTGATAATAAAGAAATTATAGATATTGCTAAAAATAAGAACATAAAAGTTATTTTATCGGTAGGCGGCGGCAATACATCTAGTTATTTTTCAAGCGTGTTAAACAATCCCTTATTATTTCAAAACTTTGCTGACCAATTAGTTAATTTTATTCAGAAAAACAAGTACAATGGCGTTGATATAGATTGGGAATTTCCAAAAAATTCAAACGATAGTTTAAATCTGAACAAATTTGTTCAATTTTTAAGACAAAGTCTTGGAAATGATTACATAATTAGTGTTGATTTGCCTTATGCAAACTATACCGGCAGATATTTTGATATTGATTTTTTAAAACATTTTGTCAATTACTTTATCGTTATGACTTATGATTACGCTGGAGCCTGGAGTCACATTAGTGGCTACAATGCTCCGCTAAAATCTGGTTTTTGTAATACGCATGATATACAAAAAAGTATCGAGTACTGGCTCGCAAGGGGGGTTGATTCAAAAAAAATTTTTCTTGGTATACCATTTTATGGGAGGGCTTTTAATGCTGACGAACCATGTCAAGAATTTAATCAATCTTATGCTGCTACATATAGAAACATATTATCCCTTCTAAAAAATGAAAATTATCAATATTTTTGGGATTTTATGACAAAAACGCCATATTTAGTAAATAAAAAGGACAAAATCTACTATAGCTTTGACGATTCATCATCAATTAATGATAAGATTCGCTACGCTTTTCAAATGAATTTAGGCGGTATTGCAATATGGGAAATAACTCAAGATATCGTAGATAATCATCACCTATTGTTGCCAGAGATTGTCCAAACAATAAAAAATAATCAGTTATTAAACTAGAACAGATTTTGCTACACTTAGCTTTGGAGGTGTTTGATGCTAAGTGGTATTTATACATCAGCTAGCGCAATGATTATTGCAGCTCAAAGGGTTAACAACATTGCTAATAATATAGCAAACTCAAATACTGTTGGCTTTAAAAGTGAAGGCATTAACCAAAAAAGCTGGTCAGAATTCAATGGCTACGCTAATGCCAACCTACCTATCCCACCAAATACACAGTTAGCTGCAAATTTTATAAATGAAACTGTTAATTCAGTGGTTCATATGGACAAAGACTACATAAATTTTTCTCAAGGCTCTCTAGAAAAAACTGGTAATAAGCTGGATTTTGCAATTGAAGGAAAAGGTTTTTTTGCTGTGCTTACACCAAATGGTATTGAATATACCAGAGACGGTCAATTTGGTATAAATAGTCAAGGAATATTGGTTCAAAACGGCACAAATTACCCTGTGCTGGGTGAAAATTATTTCAAAAATGGCAAATTTATTAAAGTTAATTCGCAAACGGCTTTTTCTCAAACTGGTGCAGTTTTAGATAATGGAGCACAAACTGACACTATAGCCATAAGAGATTTTAGTAACTATGCAAACTTACGAAAAGTAGGCGATAATTGTTTTGTGCCAGTAAATAACATGCAACCGCAATTAACAGCTAGCTTTACACTTAAAGAAGGATATTTAGAGCAATCAAATGTCAATATTGTAAAAGAAATGGTGGAGCTTATACAAAATCAACGCTCATATGATAGTTACCAAAAAGTAATATCAACATTTGCAAACCAATTAATACCTAATACAATCCAAATAGGCAGCGTTACTTAAGAAAGGAGGGTGTAAATAAATGATAAGGGCATTGTGGACAGCAGCTACTGGCATGCAAAGTCAGCAAACAAACATTGATGTAATAGCAAACAACCTTGCAAATGTTAATACTGTAGGTTTTAAGCGCTCAAGAGCAGACTTTGAAGATTTAATATATCAAACACAAAAAGAAGCTGGCGTAAATACTACATCTAATACAGTTGAGCCAACAGGTATACAAATTGGTTTGGGTACACAACTAGCAGATGTATCAAAAAATTTTATGCAAGGCAGTTTGCAAGAAACTGGAAACCCACTTGATTTAGCAATACAAGGTAGTGGTTTTTTCCAGATTACGATGCCAGATGGAACAATTGCTTACACTAGAGCCGGTGATTTTAAATTAGACAATAATGGTAGAATAGTTACAACAGACGGTTACCCTTTGTCGCCAGAAATTACTGTGCCGCAGGATACTACCTCAATAAGCGTGGGAAACGACGGTACAATTTCTGTTTTGGAAGCAGGTCAAACAACACCTACACAGCTTGGTCAAATACAACTAGCTTTTTTTGCTAACCCAGCAGGTCTTAAAGCAATTGGTCAAAATTTATTTCAACAAACTGTATCATCAGGCACGCCAACCTTAGGTACACCAGGTATAAACGGTCTTGGAACAATTAATCAAGGTTATCTTGAAATGTCAAATGTCAGTGTGGTTCAAGAAATGGTTGATATGATAGCTGCTCAAAGGGCATATGAGACAAATGCAAAAGTTATACAAACATCTGATCAAATGCTGCAAACTGCTAATAATCTCAAGCAGTAGCTTAATATTTATTTTTGTTAGCTTTTCTAGTGCTTGCGATATTAATTTAATAAAAAATGTTGAAGTAAACTCGGATAGGGTATTCATATCAGACATAGCTTCAAAATACCCGAAAAATATCGAAAAAATGCCAATTTCGTTAGCTCCAATGCCAAACGAAACTACAAAGATTGATGCCAATTACCTAAAAAGTATACTTAACAGTAACAATATGCACTACAGTGTGTGTGGGTCATATTCTATCGTAAAAAGAAAGGCATTTTTAATAACAGCTGACACAATATATAAATTAATGGGCGAAAAAGATTTAATTATACAAACAAAACTACCTATCGCTTTACCATACAATCATTATATTTTAAGTATTAGCAGTATAAAAAATTACGGTGAATATAGTTGGATACAATTAACCGTTATGCTTAACAATCAAGTTTATAGAAATTTTTTTATACAATACATAAAAAAGATTGATTCACTTGTGCCCATAGCAAGTCAAGACATAAGAAGCTACCAGGTAATTTCAAAAGACGATATTGAATATAAAAAGGTTGATTATGTGCCTTCTTATGTAATAACAACTAAAGACTCAATAATAGGCGCAAAAGCATTAGGCAATATTAAGGCAGGTAGTTTTTTTACATTTTACAATACCCAAAGACAAATGATGGTTAATGTGGGTGATATTGTAAGCGCTGTGTATGATAAAGACGGCATAGACATACAGACAAGCGCCAAAGCTTTGCAAATGGGTTATAAAGGTGATATAATAAAAGTAGAATTTAATTCAAAAAGGATTGGAAATGCAAGAGTGATTGGTTTAAAAAAAGTTGAGATAATTCAATGAAGATTGTTGTTGGCATAAGCGGTGCAAGTGGAATTGTATATGCAAAAAGATTATTAGAATACTTACACACTATTAATAAGAATCAAATCTTTGCTGTAGCATCAACAGATGCTATCAAGATAGGAAAAACAGAAATAAAAATAGATTTAATTGATTTTTTTAAATCACTCAATATTGAATATTTCAGTAATGATGATTTTTATGCTCCACTTGCAAGCGGTACATTTTTAACAGACAAAACAATTATAATACCTTGTTCAATGAAAACTCTCTCAAGTGTTGCTATGGGTTTTTCCAATAGTTTAATCACTCGAGTGTGTGATGTGGCTATAAAAGAAAAACGCACGTTAACAATCTGCCCAAGAGAAATGCCATTTTCTGCGATACACTTAGAAAACATGCTAAGATTAGCACGTATTGGTGTAAATATTGTCCCACCTGTGCCAGCTTTTTACAACGACCCACAAACTATAGACGATTTAGTTAATTTTGTTGTTGGTAAAATATTAGATGTTACAGGCATAGAAAACGACATTTTTAAACGATGGAAATAAGAAGAACTTTCGGTAATATAAGAAGGTTTCGCGAAATATCATTTATTCTTGCAAAGTATGGTTTTGGCTTCGTCAGAAAAAACATAAAATTTAGCAAATCCAAACCTTCAACAACCCCAGAACAATTTAGAAAATTACTTGAAGAGTTAGGTCCTACTTTTGTAAAATTCGGACAATTATTGTCCACACAAGAAAATATTTTGCCATATGAATTTATAGAAGAGTTAAAAAAACTTCAAGATGATGTAACACCTTTTGAATTTAGCAAAGTGAAATCAATTATAGAAACAGAGTTTAAAAAACCATTGAATGAAATTTTTTCTTATTTTAACGAAAATGTAGAAGCTAGCGCTTCATTGGGTCAAGTGCACAAAGCGATTCTTATAAGTGGTCAAACTGTTGCAATTAAGGTAAAAAGACCAAATATAGAAAAAATCATCCAAGCCGATATAGAGTTATTAAAACAAATAGGCGATTATCTAAACTCTAAACTGAAACTTTATTTTAATTTTGAGATAAAACCTTTTATAATAGAATTTGAAGAAACCATTAAAAAAGAACTCGACTATGAGATAGAAGCTCAGTATATGCAAACCTTTAAAGAAAACTTAAATCAATTTAAAAATATTTATGTGCCAAAAGTTTTTTGGGAGTATACATCACACAATGTGTTAACAATGGAGTTTATATATGGATATAAGGCGACAAATATTGAAGCTATAAAATCTGCGGGTTTTGATACAGAAAAATTAGCCACAGAAGGTGCAAAAGTATTTTGGACACAGATATTTGATATAGGCTTATTTCATGCGGATCCTCACCCAGGCAATATCATTATAATGAATGATGGTAGAATATGCTATTTAGATTACGGTATGGTTGGAAGAGTAACACAAGAGGATAAATTAAATTTAGTTGAAATGATACTGGGCTTTATACAAAAAGATGCTGATAAAATTTTACTATCTGTGTCAAATTTTACGCTTAATACAAATATTTTAAACAATGCTTACCTTAAATCAGACATTGTGGAACTCATAGACATATACCACTCTCTACCTCTAAAGAGGATATATTTGTCAAAAGTTTTAAGAGATTTATTTAGAGTATTAAAAAAATACAATATAATTATCAATAAAAATTCTTTGAGATTACTTAGAGCAATCATTATAGCAGATGGTGTTGGTAGACAGTTCTACCCAGATTTTAATTTTACAGAAATAGCAAAGCCCTATTTTGAGGGTTTTGCAAAAAAACTTTACTCACCATTTAGAATTTTTAAAAAAATTCTACAACCCAATGCAACTTATGCAATTTTAGCTAACAAAATACCTTTTTTGTTTAAAAAAGCAGAAGATGTATTAGAAAGTGGGTATGTAAAAGTTGAAATAGAAATTAATGGACTTGATAGGTTAATAAATACAATACGTTTAGTTGCTAAACAAATTGGCATCAGTTTAATAATTAGCTCAGTAATACTTGGTAGCTCATTATTAATAAAGGATCATTTAGGCAAAACATTTCTTGGTCTGCCAATTAAGTTAGTCGTACCAATTGTTATTATAATAATTTTAGGTATTGGTATTTATAAAGCAGATAAGGAACTCAAATAATTATACCAGCGATATTTATAATGGGATTTTTCATCAAGTCTATTTCAAGTGGAGATATACGCTTTTTTGAGGCATTGTACAATAATCTTACCGTTGGACGGGTTAGGTTTTCTTGGTTGACTTTAGAAACTACACCAATAAAATTCTTATATTTACCATTTAGAATATACACGGTTGTACCAATAGGATATGCAGGTATCATATCAGAAAAAACCCTAAAAGCCTCTATGTTTAATTGTTTGCCAGCCATTCTCTTCATTATAAAAAATGCTTGGTCTGGAGTATATGCGGATCTATATGCGCGTGGTGAGACTAAAGCATCATAAACATTTGTAACGCAAACAATTTCGGCTAAAGGCATAATGTATCCCTCTTCTGTAACTTTATCTGGCACTGGAAGCAAATTATTACCTTTTAATCCTCTGGGGTATCCAAGTCCATCTTGTTGCTCATGGTGCTGATAAGCAATATGAGAGCCAATTATACCTACTTGAGAAACATCTTTTAATACTAAATAGCCAATCTGGGGGTGTTTTTTGATAAGCTCAAACTCTGCATCAGAGAGTTTTCTTGGTTGTGTATAGAGACTTTTGTTGATTAAAATCCTTCCTATATCATGCAACAAACAACCCTTTGCAAGTTCAATAAGTCTTTTTTTTGTATATAGTAACTTACTTGCAAGGGCTACAGAAAGAATAGTTACATCAAGACAATGCTGATATGTAAAATTGTCTTGTCTTTTCAGGCTAGCCATGCCATTTAAAACTTTAACATCCCCTAAAGAATTTACAATATCGTATGCCATAGATTCTATTGATTTAATAAATGGAGAGTCTGCTAATTTTTTTTTGATTTCACCTTTTTCAATTTTTTTTATAATTTCTTTAAAATCATCTACATTATCATCTTTTGTGGGTGTTACAATATCAAAAACTTTTTTTATTGTTTTAATTGCTGTAGTTTTAAGCTCATCGCTTATGTCATCTTCTACTGTAATATCTTTTGTATCATCATCTTCAATATAAACAAACTGATACCCATATTTATCTAGTATATTAATATAATGTTCGTCTAGTTTTACACCTTTATTTAAAAGCACCTGCCCTTTTTCACTAACGATAGCTTTACCTAGTATATCGTTAGGTTTGAGCGATTTTATAGAAACTAAATACATAAAAAGTTAGTTTTTTTGCTCTTTTGTGTATATCCTTTCATATTCGGAAAGAAAACTATCTATACTATCGCGAAGATTTGTGAGTATTTCAGCCCATTTGTCTAAATTATCTCTACCTGCTTTAGTAATAGCATAAATCCTTCTTGCGTTACCTTTTTCTTGTAGGTTCCATTTAGACTTAATAAGACCCTCTTTTTCCATTGAGCGAAGGGTTTTATACACATAACCTAACTCGTAATTTTCATAGTGTATGCCCATTTTTTTAAGCTTTTCGATTAAATCATACCCGTGAGATTCTTCGATACCAATAAAAAATAGCAAAAAAGCTCTAAGAAATCTAGGGGGACGCTCTCCTGGATATTCTTTACACCATCCTTTTATTTTAATTTGCGATTCCATTAAACACCTCCAACGTATCTATTTTAGTCATATATTTTACTTTTTCAATTGGTATTAAATGCTCTTTACTCATATAAGATAAATCAACGGCTTTATTTATGCTAAAGGGGTATATATAGAGTCTTTCTAAGTAAGTAACAGTAGCATAAGCGTGCATAGACCTTGCAATATCCCTTGCAAGCGCTCTAATGTATGTACCTTTTGAGCAAACTACTTTGATTTCTAAAACACCTTGATTATAGCTTAGTATATCAATGCTTGATATATAAACTGTTTTTGTCGGTAGATCAACACTTTGTTTTGAAAGTGCGTATTTGTATAGCCTTTTGCCATTAACTTTAACATTTGAGTATATAGGTACTATTTGCTCAATTTTACCAATAAATTTTTGACTTATGGTTGTGTAGATTTCTTTAACGCTAGGTAAATACTCATTCTTGTATACAATATTTCCTGTAATATCCAAACTATCTGTTTCATACCCAAAAGTTATCTTGGCTTTATAAACTTTATAGCTCTTTTCAAAAAAAGACAAAAGTTTTGTAGCACTACCTATTCCAATAACCATTAAACCACACGCAAATTTATCTAAAATTCCACTGTGGCCAACTTTTTCGTTAAATTTTTTCTTTACTTTTCTTACTACATCAAACGATGTGATGCCACTTGGCTTATCAATAAGCAAAAATCCGTTCATTTCAAAAAAGAAAATGCTTGAACGAGTTTTTCTTTGATTTCTTCAATGCTACCGACTAATTCAAAACCTGCAGCATTTTTGTGTCCGCCACCACCAAAAGTTAAGGCGATTTTGGAAACATCCACTTGATCCTTTGAACGTAAACTTACTTTTATGTAGTTTGGCTTGTCTTCTCTTAAAAGAGCACCTACTTCGCAGCCCTTAACGCTTCTTGCAATGTTGACAAACCCTTCTGTGTCATCTGAAGTAGTGTTTGTTTTTCTGTACATATCTTGGTTTATATACATTATTACAAGTTTATCATTGTAATGAGTTGTTATCGTATTTATAGCCTGACCCATTAATTTTAAAGTCGTAAGTTTTTTTGATTCATATATATTATAGGCTATTTTCCACGGCTTAACACCTAATTTTATAAGCTCTGAAGCTATTCTAAAAGCATTAGAACTCGTTGATGAGTATCTAAAAGATCCAGTATCTGTTAGTATGCTCAAGTACAAATACTCTGCTGTCTTTAAGCTAATCGGTATATCGTTAAATTTTAAAATTTCGTATATCAAGCACCCTACTGCAGAAGCTTCTGGTACAACATAGTTGATATTACCAAAACCTGTATTTGTTGGATGGTGATCTATGTTGATTAAAATTTTATCCTTAATATAATCTTTATTTAGGTTTGTGCGTTCAAAATCTGCACTATCTACCGTAATAATAACTTGCACTTTTTCATTATTTTGAAGCAGTTTGATATTTTTTGTGTCATCCAAAAAAAAATATAAGTCAGAAATCTTAGATATATTTGCAACAATTGCATTTTTGCCAAACTCACTAAGTGCTTTGTAGAGCGCAAGGCTTGAGCCTATTGCATCGCCATCTGGGTCTTTATGACCCACTATTAGAAAATCATTGTAATTTTTTAGGTAATAACCGATTGTTTCTAAAATATTCTCATTCATTTTTAATCTGCCTCAAAATTTCTTCAATTTTTAAACCATTTTCTATGGATTTATCGTAAACAAATTTAAATACAGGTACAGTACGCAAGTTTATTTTTTCGCAAGATTTTTTGCTAATAAAACTACCAGATTTATTAATCAACTTAGTAAGTTCTTCTTTGGGTAGTTCACTTAACTGCGAACTAAAATAAATTTTAGCAAACTTAAAATCTTTACTCAACTCAACATCCGTAATCGTAATGTTTTTTAAGCGTTCATCATTAATCTCAAATTCAATAACATTTGCTATTATTTTTTTTAGTGTGCTTGATACTCTTTGTGTCCTTTTGTATGGTTTTGCCCCATTCATAATATTTGCCTTTCTATATGTAAAATTTCTATTGAGTAGTTATTAGAAATAAAGTTATAAATTCTATCCATAAATTTTTCCACTGCACTTTTTTTATTTGCAATAGTACTAATAGCTATAGTAGCTTTGTTGTAAAGTATTTGTTCGGAGATATCTGCTATCGAGGCATTGTAATGGGAGCGAACTTTATTTATTATGCTAGATAGTATGTTTCTCCTATCTTTTATATTGAATGCATCTTTTAACAATAATTCAATAATAATAACCCCAATAAACAAATTTAACCCCTAGAGCGTTTTCTGAACTTCTTTTAAAATATAGGATTCAAGTTGATCACCTACATTTATCTCATTGAACTTATCAATCCTTATACCACATTCAAAGCCTGAAGCAACTTCATTAACATCGTCTTTGAATCGTTTTAGCGATGCAATTGAGCCTTCAAATATTATAACTCCATTTCTAATTACGCGGATTTTTGAATTTCTTGTAACTTTACCGTATGTCACATAACATCCTGCAATATTTCCAATCTTTGGGACGCTAAATACTTCCCTTACATCAGCTCTACCTAGAATTTCTTCTTCAATTGTAGGAGATAACAAACCAGATAGTGCTTTTTTAATATCTTCTATAATATCGTATATTATCTTGTAAGTTCTAATTTCAACTTTTAAATCATTTGCAAGCCTTAGCGCATCATTTGATGGTCTTACATTAAACCCAATGATAATTGCATTTGAAACGCTTGCTAAGTTTACATCAGACCTTGTAATCTCTCCTATTCCAGAATGTATTATTTTAACAGCAACTTCCTGCGTTGATATCTTTTGGACAGAAGAAGAAATTGCTTCAATAGAGCCAAAAACATCAGCTTTTATGAGTATTGGTAACTCTTTTATTTGACCCAAAGACAGATTTTTAAAAACAGTTTCTAAACTTACAGTAGTTTTTTTCTGAATACTTGCTTTGTATTTTTCTTTTCTTTCTTCGGCTATTGATTTAGCTATTTTTTCATCTTTTACAACAAACAAAACATCACCAGCTTCTGGCACTTCATGAAGCCCTAATATCTCAACTGGCATAGAAACTGTTGCCTTTTTTATTCTTTTGCCTTTATCGTCAATAAGAACCTTTGCTTTACCATAGGCAGTGCCTGCTACAATACTATCGCCTAAATTCAGCGTACCTTCTTGTATGACAACATCACAAACAGGACCACGCTGTTTATCCAACCTAGCCTCTATTACAATGCCTTTTGCTCTTTTGTTTGGGTTTGCTTTTAATTCCATTATTTCTGCTTGAAGCAAAATACTTTCAAGTAAATCATCAATGCCAATATTCTTTTTTGCGCTAACATTAACAAATAAATTTTCACCGCCCCACTCTTCTGGTATTATTTTATGATGAGACAATTCCTGTTTTACTTTATCTGGGTTTGCATTTGGCTTATCAATTTTATTTATAGCTACAACTATGGGTACATTTGCAGCTTTTGCATGGTTTATAGCTTCGATTGTTTGTGGCATTACACCATCATCGGCTGCAACAACAAGCACAACAATATCAGTTAATAATGCACCGCGGGCCCTCATCTCAGTAAAGGCTTCATGTCCAGGTGTATCAAGAAATGTAATCTGCTTACCATTGTAATTGACAGAATATGCACCAATATGCTGTGTAATCCCGCCTGATTCTTTAGAAACAACATGTGTATGTCTTATTGCATCCAAAATAGATGTTTTTCCGTGATCTACATGGCCCATTACCGTCACAATTGGGGGTCTTGGTTGCAGATCTTTTTTATCATCTAGAGCTTCGTCTTCTTCCATAATTGTTTTTTCTAAAGTTTTTTCTTCAACCTCTACACCATAATCTTGAGCGATAATTTTAGCTGCGTCTAAATCAATAAAGTCGTTTTTTCTAACCATTACACCAAGCGAAAATAGCTTTTGTATTATTTCTGAAAAGTCCACATTGAGCATTGCTGCAAACTCAAAAACTGTAGTATTTTTGCCAATTTGTATTTTACTTAACTGTTCTTCTTGTTCGTCTTTGGAAGTTTTTTTATAGTGCTTTTTTTTACCTTTTAGCTTTTGAGGTAGTGAAGCCTCAATTAATTCCTTTTTTTTAGCGCTTATAAACTCTGGCTGTTTTTCTTTTCTTTTTTCCTCAATTGGTGATTTTTCTTCAATTTTAATTTTTTTTTGTTTTTGAATCTGATCCTTTGTTTCTGTAGTTTTTGGGGGTGTCTCTTTGTGCTCTAATTTTTCAATCACATCATCTGGTACCGTACTAAAATTACTCTTAACATCTAAACCTAAATTACGCAGCCTTTGTATAAGTATACTACTTTTTATATTAAGCTTTTTTGCTGCTTCATACACTCTCATTAAATCATTACCCCCTAAGTAGTTTGATTTAGTAATTCAAAAATCTTTTGAGCCCGTTTTTCTCCTATGCCTTTGATGTTTTTAAGATCATCTAAGGTTAGGGTTTTTAGTTGTTCAACTGATCTAATACCACTATCATAAAATTTATTTGCAAGACTCTCAGTAATAGACTCAATAGACATTAGCTCTTCAATGACTTCTTCTGCTGTTTTTTCATGTTTTTCTTCGTTAACGCTATGCTCCATCTCAGATTCTTTTATTATATCAATATTTACGCCTGTTAATTTTGCAACAAGCTTTGCATTAACACCCATCTTACCAATTGCAGCCGAAAATTCCTCATCAGGTACGTAAACTTTTGCTCTTTTTTCATCTTCAAAAAGCTCAATATAAGAAACCTTACTTGGCGCAAGTGCATTTTTTATATATATGCTTAAATTAGCACTCCATCTTATTACATCAACCTTTTCATCGCCTAGCTCTTTTACAATCGCAGAAATACGCGTACCTTTTGCACCCACACATGTGCCTATGGGGTCAATTTTAGAGTCTTTTGAGTATACTGCTACTTTTGTGCGCTTTGAAGGCTCTCTTGCTATAGCTTTTATCTCAACACTACCATCTCTTACTTCTGGGACTTCTTTAATAAATAATTCTTTAACGAAACCTGGATGAGTTCTTGAAAGGATAAGCTTAACACCTTTTGGTTCCTCTAAAACATCCATAACATAGGCTTTTATGGTTTCTCCAACAACATACTTATCGCCTGGTGACTGTTCTTTTTTTGGCAAAATGCCTATAGCATTTTTAAAATCTACAATACAATCATTATATACACCAACGCTCCAAATTTCACCGGATACAATTTTGCCAATTTTTTTCGTGTAATCTTCATATGTTACACGTTTTTCCAAATCTTTAAACATTTTAGACATAACATTTTTTGCAGTAGAAACAGCAATCCTTCCAAGTTCTTCTGGGTCAAACTCAACATCAATATAGTCTCCAATGTTAACATTTGGATCAATCCTTTTTGCATCTTCAAGCGAAATTTCATTGTGATTCTTAGGTTTATCAACAACCTTTTTTTCGATTAAAATTGAAAATATCTGATTTTGAGAATCAAGCGATGTTTTCACCACGCTGTCTTCTCCATATTTTTTAGCAATCGAAATTTTTATAGCTTCAGCAAGTGATTCAATGACTGCCTGAGAATTAATATTGTGTTCTTTTGCTATTACATTGGCAATTTCAAATATTTCTCTCACTTTTTCCCCCACTAAATTAAGTTTAGTCTAGCTTTCTTAATATCTTTAAAGTTTATGTAAACTAACGCTTGCTCGTTTTTTACTTCAACGCCGCTATCGGTTACACTTATAATCTGACCTTCTATATTTCTTTTGTTATCAATTGGATTAAATAGGCTAATTATACATTCTTTGCCAATAGAATCTTCATAGTGCTTTTTTGTTTTCAGATTTCTATTTATACCTGGACTTGAAACTTCAAGTATGTAGCTTTCATCAATAACATTTTCAACATCAAGCACTACAGAGATATGTTTACTTACCACTTCACAGTCACTTAAACTAACACCACCTTCTTTGTCTATATAGACTGTTAGTTTTCCCTTCTTGGAACTTTTAAAATATGTTAAATCATATAATTCATAACCCATAGCTTCTATCGAACTTTTCAAAATTTTCGTAAGAGTCTCTTCAAAAACATTCATTTTAAAACCTTTGTCGCCCTCATTATAATGTAGGGAGAAATTTACGCATAAAATAAAATCAAAAGTAACAATAATAATATACATAATTTAGGATATAAGTCAAGATATAGAAGAAAAATAGATTTAAAAAGTTAGTGGCTTGACTTATATAGAAAATTATTTACAATGATTAAAAAGTATTGGGAGACTTTATGAGTAAAAAATTGGTTTTGTTATGTGTATTAGTTTTATTGTCTTCTTGTGCCACCAACCAGCAGATCAATAACATAAATGATAGGTTGGGAAAAATTGAAAATGCAGTAAGCAAAAATACTTCAGATTTAAACAAAATAAAACCTAAAGTAAGCGAGATTGAAGAAAAATTAAATAATCTTTCTAGTAAAATTAGTATACTAGAAAACAGCATAAATTCAACTAAAAAAATGAACGTTTCTCAAAAAACAATTGTTGAAGCTAGTCTTGATAACAATACAAACGAAATAGCTAATAAAATTCCTCCAGCAAGTGTTGTATTTTCAAATAAAAATCAAGAAATGCAAAAAAAACTTGAAAATAAGCAAATTAAAGAACAAAAACCTAAAGAAGTGGCAAAAGCAAAACTACAGCCCCCCTCTGAAGATGCATTAAAACTTTACGAAAACGCACTTGATATATATATGAAAAGAGATTTTCAAAGCGCATTAGATAAATTCTTACAATTTTTGAATCATTACCCAAACACGACATTAGAGCAAAATGCATACTTTTGGGCCGGAAATAGTTATTACAATCTAAATGATTATAACAATGCTTTAAATTATTTTTCTGTTTGTCTTAATAATTTTCCAAAAAAATCAACATCGCAAGGCGGCAAAACGGATGCTTGCTTATTCATGCTTTACAAAACTTACAAAGCGATGGGAAATACTCAAAAAGCATACGATTATCTAATGCAATTAAAAAAAGAATATCCTATAAACCCATATTTTGAGTTTAGAGGTGTAAAAAACTGATGTTAAAAATATTCAATACTCAAACAAGAAAAATAGAAGAATTTGTACCGCTTAACGACAATATCGTCACTATGTATGTTTGTGGTGTAACCGTTTATGATTACTGCCATGTAGGCCACGCAAGAAGCGCTATATGTTTTGATGTAATATACAGGTATTTGTTATATAAAGGCTACGAGGTCAAGTTTGTTAAAAATTTTACCGATATTGATGATAAAATAATAAATAAAGCAAAAGAAGAACACAAAACTTTTGACGCAATTAGTGAAAAATATATTAAGGAATTTTACACAGATATGAGTGCGATAGGCATTAAAAAGCCTTCGTTTGAACCAAAAGCCACAATGCACATAAATGATATCATAGTTTTTATCTCAAAATTAATAGAAAAAGGATTTGCTTATGAATCAGATGGTGATGTTTATTATAGCGTAAATAAATTTACATCTTACGGTAAACTGTCTCACAAAAAAATTGAAGAGCTAAAATCTGGCGCAAGGGTAGATGTAAACGAAAAAAAACAAGACCCGCTAGACTTTGCATTGTGGAAAAAATCAAAGCCAAATGAGCCAAGTTGGGATTCACCGTGGAGCAAAGGCAGACCTGGTTGGCATATTGAGTGTTCTGTCATGAGTATGTATTATTTAGGTGAAACAATAGATATACATGGCGGAGGCGAAGACCTTATTTTTCCACATCACGAAAATGAGATAGCACAAAGCGAAGCTTTAAGCGGTAAACAATTTGTAAGGTATTGGATACATAATGGGTTTATTAAAATTAATAATGAAAAAATGTCAAAATCTTTAGGCAATTTTTTTACAATTAGAGATGTGCTAAAAGAATTTAATGGCGAAACACTAAGGTATTATATGTTGCTTACACATTATAGAAACCCCATAGAGTTTTCATATGATGGGTTGCTTGCCGCCAAAGAAGCACTAAATCGGTATTATACATTTTTAATGAGACTCGATAACACCCAATTTCAAAATAGAAATGACACGCTAGACTCGCTTGATGAATTAATTTCAAATTTTGAAAAATATATGGATAATGATTTTAATACGCCTCAAGCTATAGCTGAAGTTTTTAATTGCATAAAAGAGTTTAATCTATACTTAGATAGTTGTCAAAAAAACGATAAATTACCGGCTTTGGAGTTAAAAGAAAAGTTTTTAAACCATATATCCAAAATTGCTCAAGTGCTAGGTGTGTTTGATAAATCATACAAAGAATGGTTTAATGTCACAGAAAACCAATGGATTGAAGAAAAAATTAAACAACGCAATAAAGCAAAAAAAGAAAAAAACTACGCTCTAGCAGATAGTATTCGCAATGAGCTATTAAACGCAGGTATTATTTTAGAAGACCACAAAGAAAAAACTATATGGAAAAAAGTAAAATAAAGCTTAAAGAAAAAGATACGGAAGTTAAAGATTCAATTAATCAATATTTAGATGAAATATCAAAAATACCCCTTTTGACAAAAGAGGAGGAAATTGAACTAGCAAAAAGAATCCAAAAAGGCGATAAAGAAGCTGCAAAAAAACTTGTAAAACATAACTTAAGGTTTGTAGTATCCGTTGCCCAAAGGTACAAAAATTTTGGTGTGCCGCTTTCTGACCTAATCAACGAAGGGAATATCGGCTTGATTAAAGCAGCATCAAAGTTTGATCCAGATAAAAATATAAAATTTATATCATATGCGGTATGGTGGATAAAACAAGCTATCTTAAAAACCCTAAGCGAACAAACATCACCTATTAAAATCCCTATTAAAGCAAGAGCAAAATCAAACAAATTAAACTACATCAAGGAAGCTTACTTTAGGGAATTTGGTGAAACAATGGACAACGAAGAAGCTTCCAAAGCTAGCGGTTTTAGTGAAAAAGAAATTAACGATATTGAAGCTGGCAGGCTGAAATTTAACTCACTAGATAAAGCAATAGGTGAAGATGGCGACAATAGCCTGTTAGATGTGTTAGAAGATGAAAATGTATCTGTAGAAGATAAGTACGTTTACGAATCAAGCGTTAACACAATAAAAAAACTTTTAAAACAGCTACCTCAAAGGCAGCAGGATATTATAAAAATGCGGTTTGGACTTGATTTAGATAGGCGCTATACATTAGATGAAATTGGTGAAAGATACCATATATCAAAAGAAAGGGTTAGGCAAATCGAAAAAGAAGCCCTAAATAAGCTTAAAAAAATGTTTGATAGATAATATGGACCCTTATAAGTTATTAGGACTAACAAATGATGCTAGCATAGATGAGGTAGTTAGAGCTTATAGAGAACTTGCTAAAAAATACCACCCCGATTTAGCAAAAGATGAAAAAGAAAAACAATATTTATTAAATATTTTTCAAGATGTTACAAATGCATACAACCAAATCAAAAATTTACCACTCAACAAAGAAACTGTCTCTAAAATTCAAATAGACAGCGATTATTCAAAATACCTTATCTTAAAAGTGGAAGAATTTCTAAATAAAAACGAATTTGACAATGCTTTAAATACATTAAAAATACTCGAAAAAAGCCAAAAAAATGCGAATGTTTTTTTTCTGTTTGCAAAAACATATAAAGCAAAAGGCTATTACAAACAGGCAATTGACTATTATAGAAAAACATTGGAATTAGAAAACTACAATGTGGAAGCTTTGCTTGGGCTTGCAAACTGTTATGAAAAAATCGGTTTAAAAAATACTGCAATTAAAGTATATATTGAAGTTTTAGAGTGGGAACCAAATAATAAAATTGCATTAGATAAACTAAACAGCCTGCAAAAAAAAGAAACATTCTTTGATAAACTATTTTCTAGTTTTGGGAGCAAAAAAGATCAAAAAATTAATACGTAGCCTATTTGCACTTAAAGATACACCAAAAAAAATTGCACTTTCATTTGCTATAGGTGTTTTTATTTCTATAACACCAACTTTTGGTTTACATACAATACTTGCCCTTATTATAGCCTTTGTGTTTAAACTAAATAAAATCTCTTTAATTATTGGTACGCTATTAAACAATCCGTGGACTACTGTTTTTGTTTATGCAATATCATACAAAATTGGCGCTATTTTGCTAAATGCTAAGCTTAATGTAGTAGACAACGTTTCTGTAAATTTTTTGTTGCATAAAGGCTTTCATATTTACCTAATAACATGGCTTGGAAGTTTGGTATTAGCTATTCCAGTATCTATATTTTTTTATATGATTGTTAAGTTTGCCCTTGAAAAGCATAAAAACACTAAAGCCAAAGAGGTTGCATGAAGCTGCTTTTTTTATCCGATATTCACTATAAAAACGGTGAAATGTTTTTGAATTTTTTAAACTCAATTTATAAAAGCTACGATAAAATTTATATAGTTGGCGATTTGTTTGAGTTTTACTATGGTTATGATTTTTTATTTTGCCATCATGTAAAGCTTATTGAGCTTTTAAAAGAAATATCAGATGAAAAAAAAGTATATATATTTGAAGGCAATCACGAGTACAAGTTAGAAGCTATCAAAAAATTTTTACCAAATATAGAAATCGTTAAAAAAGAGTTAATAGAAAATATTGATGCAAAACTATTTTACATAGAACACGGCGACTGCATTGATAAAAAAGATAAAACATATCGCCTTTTTAGAAGTATTCTTAAAAACCCATTTACACTTAAAATAATCAAACTTATCTCTCCTGTTTTTTTACTTAAACTTGCCAATATTGCTTCAAAAATAAGCAAAAACAATTTAAAAAACAAAGCACTAAGAAAAACCGATATTGCTTTAGAAGAATTTGCAACCCAATTAATCAAAAAAGGTTTTGATTATGTCATACTAGCCCATACACACAACCCATTATTAAAAACTATCGATAACGGCATTTATGCGAATATTGGCGATTTTTGTGAGCATTTTACATATATAGAATACGATAAAACTTTAACAATGAGAAAATATCATTATGAAAAAAATTGAAGCGGGTGATTTTGAGATTTTTAACATTAAACATGATGCTACACCCATTGTTTTAAATTGCAATGCTTTTGGTAGCGGTGAGCATGAAACTACAAGAAGCTGTTTAGAAATTATCTCAAAAATAGATTTTTCGAGCAAAACAGTGCTTGATATAGGCGCAGGTACAGGAATTTTAAGTATTGCAAGCCTCAAAAAAGCTGCAAAGCTAGCAGTTTGCTTTGATATAAGTTTTGAAGCTTGTAAGAATTTAAAAGAAAATGTGCGTCTTAATTGCTTAGGCAATGTTTACTCTATATGTTCTACAATTGATGCCATAAAGTCTCAATATGATATAATTTTTGCAAATATTTATTCAAGTATAATCTTGTCAAATGTGAATAGCATTGATAAATTATTAAAAGAAAATGGTTTGCTTATTGCATCTGGCATAAATTATGAATATAATTTTGAAATTAGAAATGAGTTTGAAAAATTGAGTTATGAAACACAAGACCTTAAATTTTTAGAAGATTATGTTACAATGGTGTTGAAAAAATGCAAAACCAAGAAGTAAAAAACAAAATAGAACACTTAAGAGAAGAAATCAATCGCCACAATTATTATTACTATGTTCTAAACCAACCCATAATCTCTGATGCTGAATACGATGCTCTTATGAGAGAATTGATAAACCTAGAAGCTCAATACCCGGAGTTTTTTGATGAAAACTCGCCAACCCAAAAAATTGGTTCAGATATTTCTGAAAAATTTGAAAAAGTTGAACACAAATACAGGATGTATTCTCTAGAAGATGCGTTTAGCAAAGAAGAAGTATTAGAATTTGATAACAGAGTAAAGCGCAACTTAGGCATTGATAGCGATATTGCATACAGCGTAGAACCAAAGTTTGACGGTGTATCAGTTAATATTGTTTATGAATATGGTAAACTTAAAGTTGCCTCTACAAGAGGCGATGGTATTATAGGTGAAAATATTACAAAAAATATAAAAACGATAAAAAACTTACCGCTCATTTTGATTGTTAAAAACCCACCAAGTTTTTTAGATGTGCAAGGTGAAGTAATACTAACAAAAGAAGAATTTAAAAAAATTAATGAATATAGAGAGGAAATGGGGTTAGCGCTTTTTGCAAACCCACGAAATGCAGCAGCTGGTTCACTAAAACAACTAGATCCAAAAGAAACAGCAAAAAGGAACCTTAAAGTTTTTATTTACTATATAAGAGGTATCGAAGATTACACTAAACCAAAAACCCAAACACAAAGCCTTCAAATATTAAAAGAATTAGGTTTACCCGTCAGTGAATTAAATAGGCATTGTAAAAATATAACAGAAGCTATTGTATATCGTCAGACATTTTTAAAAGCAAGGGAAGAGTTGCCATACGAAATTGATGGAATGGTATTTAAAGTGGATGATTTTGCGCTACAAGAAAAATTGGGCTACACAAGCAAGTATCCCAAATGGGCTATTGCTTTCAAATTTCCCCCTATGCAGTCTTCTACTATTGTAGAAGATATTATTTTTAATGTTGGCAGAACAGGCATTGTAACACCTGTTGCGATTCTAAAACCCGTTAAGATTGGCGGTGTTACAATATCTAGAGCAAGCCTGCATACTTTTGACGAATTATTCAAAAAGGACATAAGGATAGGTGATTATGTGTTTGTTCAAAGAGCAGGAGATGTGATACCAGAAGTAGTATCGAGTATAAAAGAAAAGAGAACAGGCGAAGAAAAAAAAGTTGTAAAGCCTACCAATTGTCCTGTTTGTGGTTCAATATTGCAAGAAGAAGGGGCATATTTGATTTGCCAAAACATTGATTGTAGGGCTCGCATTGTCGAATCACTTAAGCACTTTGTGCAAAAAAACGCTTTAAATATAGAAGGCTTAGGCGATAAAATCATTCAACAATTAGTGGATAAAAAAATTGTTCAAAGTATCAGCGATATTTACAAGTTAGACAAAAATAAACTATTGCAGCTTGATAGAATGGGCGAAAAGCTCGCAAACAAGATATTGGATAATATAGAAAAAAGCAAAAGAACAACTTTTGCTAAGTTTTTATACGCGCTTGGTATAAAGCATGTAGGTGAATTTGTTGCAAATAAACTTGCTAGCAAATTTAGCTTAGAAGAACTTGTTGAGCTTAAAGATGAGGAAAAGTTAATGCAAATAGATGGTATTGGGCCAGAAATAGCTAAAAGTGTAGTAGCTTTTTTTAACGAGCAAAGAAATGTTGATACGATTAGAAAGTTGCTTGAATATATTAGCTTTGTTGAAAATAAAAAATCCACGAAACTGCTCAATAAAACATTTGTGTTTACAGGAACACTAAATATACCAAGAAGTAAGGCAAAAGAGATTGTAGAAAATCTTGGTGGTATAGTTAAGGATAACATTTCAAAAGATACAAACTATTTGGTTATTGGAGAGCAACCAGGAAGCAAACTTGAAAAAGCAAAAAAATTAGGCATTTTAATAATAAATGAAAATGAGTTTTTAAAGATGGTCAACTATGAATAGCGATATTGATCCCAAGTGGCTCGGTTCACTATTTGGCATAATAGCTTTTACTGTAAGTTGTCTTGTACTTTTATATTTGGGTAGCGATTTTTTTTACTCAACGCTAAAAATTATAGTAACTTCTCTGTGTTTTTATTTTTTTGGTATGGCTTTAGCAATCGTTTTTAATTATATTGCAAGCTCCAATGAGAGCAATCAAAATAATAATATTTAGCACTCTATGAATTCAAATAAACCGTACTTTAGCGAAGAGCAAATTAAATATTTTTACCCTATTGTAAAAAGAATGGTTAGAAAAATAGTTGTAAAGATGCCAGAATCTTATGATGAAGAGGATTTTGTCCAAATTGGCATGATGGGGCTTTTAAAAGCTATCGAAAATATTGACACAACAAAAGACGAAAATGCCTTTTACAAATATGCACTATTAAAAGTAAAGGGAGCTATATTAGATAAACTACGCAGTGTGGATTTAGTGTCTAGATACACAAGAGACAAATTAAAAAGTATTTCCAAAGCACACAAAGAATTTTTAAAAGAAAATATATTTGATGCATCAGAAAAAAGTATTGCTACAAAAGCTGGTATATCAATAAAAGAATACCACAAAGCAATGCTTGAGCTAGCTAATATAGATATTGTCAGTTTGGATAATATAATGGAAGATGAAATAAGTTTGCAAGAATCAATAGAAGATAAGAACATTAAACCTGCAATTGAAATTATCGAAGAAGGTGAACGTTTAGAGATTTTAAAAAAAGCTCTAAGTAAACTTTCAAAAATTGAACTTGATGTTTTATCTATGTATTACAATGAAGACTTTAGCGTCAAAGAAATTGCCAAAATAATAAAAAAAACTCAAAGTCGAGTATCTCAGATTAAAATAAATGCCATAATAAAATTAAAACATTTAGTTGAGCAAGAATATCTAAAACATAAAATTAATTAAAAATTGACTAAATTTAAATTTTTACTAAAATGTATTAAAAATTAAGGAGGGGGGTTTATGCCAAACCAAGTAGAAGAAAGCTACCTTAAAGAAAACTTAAAAAGAGACCTAAAAAACCGCCACATCCAATTAATTGCTTTAGGGTCAGCAATCGGCGTAGGTTTGTTTTTGGGTTCAGCAACAGGTATCAAATTTACTGGCCCATCGCTAATTTTATCTTATATATTGGTGGGTTTAATTGTTTTTATTGTTTTGAGAGCACTTGGCGAGATTGCTGTAGTTTATCCTGTCTCTGGAAGCTTTAGCGCATGGGCAGATCATATAATGGGTCCATTAGCTGGCTATATTACTGGGTGGACTTACTGGTTTATGTGGACAGTTACAGTAATGGCAGAAATTACCGCTGTGGGTATATATGTTGCCTATTGGTTTCCAAGCGTACCTCAGTGGATACCTGCGCTTATATCTGTAATTTTGATTACTCTCTTAAACCTTATTGCAGTAAAAGTTTATGGAGAAACTGAATTTTGGTTTTCAATTATAAAAATAGTAACAATTTTATTTTTTGTAGTAGTAGGCGCTTTTATAATATTTTTTGGTACAGGCAATCACGGAATCCCAACTGGATTTAGCAATTTGTACAAATATGGTGGTTTTTTCCCAAATGGCTTAAAAGGTTTTTTATTTTCTTTAATAATTGTAGTTTATGCATATTTGGGTATTGAGATTGTAGCAGTTACTGCTGGAGAAGCACATAACCCAGAAAACACACTACCATCTGCAATTGATAAAGTAATTTATAGAATAATTTTGTTTTATGCTTTACCAATGATTGTAATACTGTCAATATACCCGTGGTTTAAAATTGGCACATTTGGAAGCCCATTTGTGATGAGCTTCTCAAAGCTAGGCATAACTGCAGCTGCAAGCATTATAAATTTTGTTGTTATCACAGCTGCACTTTCTAGTACAAACGGTGGTTTGTTTTCAACAGGCAGGATGCTCTATTCACTTTCACTCCAAAAAAACGCACCATCGGCGTTTTCAAAATTAAGCAACAATAAAGTACCATATATAGGAATTATTTTTTCTTCAATCGTTATGCTTATCGGTGTAATATTAAACTACTTTATACCAAAACAGGTATTTATAATCATAACAAGTGTTGCTACAACAGGTGCTTTGTATGTATGGTTACTTATACTTGTTATGCATATGAAATTTAGAAAATCTTTGAAAGAAAATAAGTTGCCAAAATATCATTTGCCTTTTTATCCGATTTTAAATATTTTAGGTATTGTCTTTTTAGTTTTAGTAATCATAGTTATGGCATTTATGCCAGATGGCAGAATTGCTTTGTATGTAGCAATACCATGGTTTGGGATACTAATTGCAGCTTATTATATTTTTGGCCTTAATAAGAAAATTAAGACTAATATTTAAATAGCTTGACATTGCTAAAATAAAAATATAGACTAAACAATTGATTAATAGTGCAAGGGAGGTTCTTTCATGCACCTTAAAAAAACCCTGCTTTCCATATCAGTCTTAGCTTTATTTGCAAATACTTCTTATGCTTTATCTCTAAGTGAAGTGCAGTCTTTAAGTTCAAACAACAACTATCAGATAAAGCAGTACGAATCACTTTATGAGTCTTCAAAAGAGTCAAAGCAAAGTGCTTTCAAAAACTTTTTGCCAAACCTATCTACAAGTTACTCATATACAAGGCTTGATCAGCCACCATACCAGATTGTAAACGGCAATAAAATGATTATGGGTTCTGTTAATAACTACCAGTGGAATGTAACCATTACACAACCACTATTTACAGGCTTTTATTTGTTAAACAAATACAAGTATGCAAAGTACGATGAATTATTCTCTCAAGCAAACTTAGAAGTAATAAGAAACCAAATTATAACAAATGCAAAAAATGCTTACTTTAATGTCCTATACAACCAAAAAATACTAGAAACCAGGCAACTTGCTGTTGCCCAATATGAATCTCACCTAAAAGATGCAGAAAGCTTCTACAAGCAAGGCCTTATACCAAAGGTAGACTTGCTAAAATCACAAGTAGCCTACTCAAATGCAAAGCAAGAGCTAAAACAAGCCTATGCTAACCTAACAAATGCTATAGCTCAGCTAAACCAACTGCTCAATGAACCCATTGACAAAAAACATACATTCGATCAGGTAGCAGATGTTGTTAATTTAAAAACACCACTTGATTCACTTTATGCTCAAGTGGACAACCGTCCAGATATTAAAGCATTATCATTTGCAATTAACAAAGCTAAAGCTCAAGTAGGTATGGTAGAGTCTAGCTATTATCCTCAAGTACAATTAAAGGCAAACTACAACCGCAATGGCCAAAACCTAGATATGAGCAATAACCCATACTCAGATAACTCCATATATAGCCTAAACATAGTTGCAAACTGGGATATATTTGACTGGGGCAAAACAAAAAACGATGTACAGGCTGCAAAACTACAGCAGATTGCTTTAGAAAACGAACTATCTAACCTAAAGACACAAGCCAAAACTCAAATACTAAACGCATACGATCAAGCTGAAGTAGCATACCACAATATATCAGTAGCCCAAACTGCCCTAAAAGAAGCAAATGAAAACTATAAGCTAACCAATGAGCGCTACCTAAATCAGCTTGCAACATCTACAGACATACTTGATGCAAGAACGCTGCTTACTCAAGCAGAATCCAACTACTATGGTGCTATATACGGCTACTGCATAGCGCTAGAAAACCTTGCAAACGCTGTGGGAAAGCCAGACGAGTTTGATTATTTGATTAGGTTTAAATAGTTTTGTATAGTTTTTTGTATTTTATAGTTTCTCCTATGAAAGTTGTAAGTCCAATGCCTAATACTATAACAATAACTAAGAAGAAGCCAATATTTAAATTATGCAAGTTATGAACTTTTATAGGCGTTGCAATATTAAACGATAAGAGATTAGGATAGCTCAAGCCTAAAATGCCAGATAAAGCAAATAATATGCCACCCCATATAAGCGTTCTTGCGGCTGTAAGTTTTGCTATATGTTGGCTTACGCTTTGAGGCAAACTTAATCTCTTACCTAAAATGCCAAAAAACGCACCTGCTAAAATTTGAACAGTAGTGGTACCAAGTCCAAACATAAATCCAGGCAACCATGCAATATAAGCGTTTGGCATAGAAGGAGCTAATATTGTATATAAAATTAAAGCAAAAGCGCCAAACCCCCAGCCCGCAATAAAACCATGAATTATAGCCATTTTATATGTAGCTTTTTTGTGTTTTTCATCTATGTAATTACCAGATAATGCCTCTTGATGATGTACCTTATCAATTTTGTCAAAATGTATATGAAAAACATTATTAAATCTAAAAACATACGCACCACCAAATACCATTGCAGTCCCTACAATAATATAGACTATGTAGTCAATATAAGGCTTTGACATAAAGCTAATTAAAGAAAAGTAGGCAAGTTCACTTGCTATTGCCCTTTGAACACTAAATGCTAAAGAAAATGCAAGACCAATAAAAAATCCCTTTTTAGCTGAGTAACTGCCAATTGAATAGCTAAATGTAATAGGCCATGTATGTTCATCTGGTGTGATACCATGCACAATGCCTAGCAAATAAGCCAAAATTATTGTCATAAAGACGCTTGATTGAGCATGCACATTAAATAAATCCATAAGCACCCCCTACAAATTGCAAAGACAAATATAATGCTAACTTATAAAATTGTCAAACTTATAAAAAATTCTATATAAACTATTAACGTGATATTTTATATACAAAAGTGATATTTGAACTTTCGTTTTGATTGTTAAAAGCATGCACCTTTACTGTATAAAAATAAATCGTTGGAGCATTATTTGCTTTTGGTAGTATCACCTGTGTTAAAACTATAGTAGCATACACTGTATAAGAGCCAAGCTGTATTGTAATGTCTGGTTTTGAATCTGAACAACTCCAATTATTCCATGCAATGGTAGGTTTTTCTAACTTTATTGTCATGCAGGTAGGGTTAGCGATTGAATAGTCATTTGCAGGCAAATCAGGCGTTGGCGAATCAAATTTAAGCATTGATATAACAATACTGCTTGCGCCTTTTGCTGCATCAGATGCGCTCTTATATTGTGAACTCATACCAGAAATTTTAGTGCCACCTAAGACTAACCACAGCATTAAACCCACTAAAATTAAAGCAAGAGCGCTGATAAATATTACAATAATTAATGCTATCCCGTCTTGATTTTTTTTCATTGGCTTTGTCCTATATTTATAGGTTTTATTGTCATTTCAATAGACTTCCACTCATAATGCGAATCGGTACTATTTGGTTGAAAGTTAAAAAGTGTTCCTACATCCTTATCCCCCACAATTATATTATTTGTAGTTATTGCGCTGTTTGAGTATTTGCTGGATTGTTTCAATATGAAAACTTTTATTAGCTGCGTTTGTGAATTAATAGTACTTGGGTCTAAATTACTAGTATCTGGATACCAAGTGTTATTGACATTTGCTTCTACAAAAAAGGCTCTAACGCAGTCTAAAATAGGAACTGCAATATTTGCCCCATTATTTTGACTTACTACAGAACGGTACAACTCGTAAGTATCTGGGTCACAGTAACTTGGCAAACCATTTTGGCTCAAGAAATAATCTACCCTATTAAAAGGCATGCGCGGTACTTGAGTCGGGTTTAAACCGTATATTAAGTAAATCTGTGATTGATTGAGGTTTAATGTGTTGATTGTACTGTAAAGAGTGGCAAAATTGAAATAAAAACCGCCACTTGGGTTATTTAGAAGTGTTTTATTTGAATCCATAACAATACAGTAATCATTATCACTTGGCGAAAAATTGCTTGCAGAACTACCTATATTGTAATCTATATCCCAATCGTTACTATTTGGATTGTAATATGCAACTGCAAACTTTTGCGAAGCACTGTTTATGTCTGCAGTAGCAGATCTTATAACTAAATAAGACGATTGTGGTGATGTTTGAGAATTTTGACCTATATTATAGGCACTAGCAGGCAGAGTATTATAGTTATAATTACTTGCTGTAGAGTTAGTGCTTTCTGTAAAATTGACAGTAGGGCCTAGTGGGAGACCATAGCCTGCCATCGAAATATCGTACTGCAGTAGCGATGTTCCAGAAAGTGTTGAGATTTGAGAACTGCTTATACTAGATTGGAATAAAGAGCCTTCCATAATTTTGATGTATGTGAAGTACCCGATAGATATAGCTATCATTGTAATAAAAAGCGCAACTAAAATTTCTATTAGCGTAAAACCTTTTTTCATAAATGCACCGCTGTATTTTGAGTGTGGTAATATGTTTGGCCTTTGTAAATCCAACTAACAGTTATTGTATACAAAACAACCTCTTGCTGAGGTTCAACACTTGGTTCTACACTAACAGTGTAGTTTTGCACAAAATTATTTATTTGAACACCAATAGTTTTTGTGTAGGGTACTTTGATTGGTGTATTATTAAAAGCGTTGTTTAGGATTTCATCTGTTTGAGATTGAGCAATTCGGAGTGCGTTATTGCGTAAAGTATTCTGCATATTTACATTTATCGACAAGTTTAAACTGTACAATAGACCAAGTACAACAATCAAAAAGATAAATAATGCAATAACCGCTTCGATTATAGTAAAAGCTTTATTGTTGGCATGTGCCATTTATCAACCTTCCTGTGCTAATCTTTGAGTATTGAACTATAAAACAATTGGGGTTTGCGTTATTTTGTTCCTCAATATAGCAATTCACACTGCCTTGAGCTATTCCAAATGAATTTAAGGCAATTAAACTATTTGAACAAGACATAGGGTAACTAAAATTATCCTGCACAATAAGCGTTGAGTTTGTATCATTTGTTAAAGCTTCCATTTGATTTTGAGATATATTAATATTGACTGGTACATGGTGAGAAGTGCCATAAAATTTCGCGTAATTAATATCCGAATAAAGCTTATTAATTTGATTTGATATGTTGTAATCTTTTAAAAACTGCGAAAATTTTGGTATAGCAATGGATAAAACAATTGCAAGTATTGCTAAAGTTAAAACTACTTCTAAAAGTGTAAATGCGTTAGTTAATCGTGTTTCCATTGTATGATTATACCTGCTTGTCCTGTAAATGGCGCCACAAAAGTTGTGGATGTTTCCGGTGAAACGCCCGTTTGCCAGGATGTAGTAGGATTCCCTTTTGTAAAAGTTGTATTAGGGTTAATCTGCCCAACCGCACCCGTCGAAGTTTGCAAAAGCAGGGTACCGCTTACTTTGTTAACAACATAGCCAGGACAAGAATTATCAAGCGCAGCTGAACCTGTGGCGCAATTCAGGCCCCACACGCGTGTTCTTCCACCAAAACCACATAAATTGCTTGTTGGCTCTGTGGTAGTAAAAAAGACCACATTTTGACCTGTAACCGTAGGGTCTGATATATCTCGTTCTTTTAAATAACCATTGGATTGAGAATTATCAAGACTTATATACCACGAATTTAAACCACCGCCAGGACTAGTAAGCTCTTGACAAGAAGAATTTGCAGAATGCGCTGCATTAATGTTGCAGTTTCCACCTGCTAAACAACTAGTTACATCAACACCGTATAATTTATCTGGGTTATTTGGGTTATAATCATCTGTAGGATAAAAAAACTTTCCGCTACCAAAGAATATGTAAGTTTTATTAAAACAAGACATATGTGCAACTTTAGCTGTAATAGGGTTTTTTGTAGTCATAATTTTTTGAAAAGTCCAACTATTTGGGTCTGTTGAGTTATTTGTAAAAAGCATATAGACTCCACCGCTCCATGTATTTCCATTTTCAATGGAAACCCCAAATGGCACAGCTATGGTGTTGCCTGTTGAGTCATCAACAATACCCTGTGTAAACAATCTACCTCCAAAGGCAGATTTTAAACTTGGGTCTACAGGTAAGATAAAAGGTGTGGTGGTAGCTTCAGTAAAATCACTATTTAAACTCAATACAAAAGCATTGAGTGGTAAACCAGCATCTCCATTGTAATCTGTTGGTCCAGTCAAAAACATAACAAAATATTGACCTTTTACATTTATCACAGCAGGGCCAGAAAAACTAAAACCAAGACTAGGATTTGTAAATTCCCACAAAAATTTAGGTTTAAATGGGTTTGTAATATCTAAAGCATAATAAGCAGAAAGGCCAATACTGTTTGTGGTTTGACCTGCAGGTGGTTGTGAAATTGAAGGGGTTTGGATGAAGTCTGTTTGTGTTGTTTCACTTGTTGCACCGCCCATGCGCATACCGCCAATTAAAATTATACGCCCATTAGCCCTAAAAATATATGGTGTTAAATCCTGATAATAAATATGGCAATAATTTGGGTTTGCAAGATACTTTAAATACGGCAAAGAATCCGTTGGTATAAAACCCCACAATTCACTGCCTGGTGTATAGGTATTACTACCATTACTAATGCTCTGTGGACAGCTTGAATCATCGTTTGAACAAAGTTTGGCTACAGCATTGTCTGGTAAATTTATATTTTGTACCTGACCAGCCAAAAACGCATGAAGCATGCCGTCGTTTGCGCCAACATACACTACATTAAAACTTTGAGATGGGTCAATCCAATTTGTATACTGAACTGCCTGAGGTGTAGAGTATATAATATCGCCGAGCTTCCACACATTAGAAGTACCACCTATATTAACTGTTCTAGTTCTTGCTCCTGTTAAATCTTGCCCCAAAATATAATTTACTAAATGTGTTGCAGCAGTATTTAATGAACAACTTTGCTGGCCATTGCACAGATATGAATCATCATTTGAATTTATATTGAGATAATTTTCAAAGTTAGATACATTGCTGGCTGTAAATGGCAATAAAGGCGATGAAGGAACACCATCTGTTATAGTTGGTGTATATATTGTTCTTTGACTGGGCGATGTACTCCACAAAATTTTTCCTGCCTCCCAAAGAGGATTTAGCTGGTCGATAGGAACGGTATTAACAAGGTTTCCATTAGAGGAATACTCTTGTGCTAAAAGCTGATTGTTTTGAAAAACAAAATTTAGTGTGTAATCCTGCGTTGGCTCAAGGTAGTTTGGTGTATTGTTATTTAATATATTAGATGTAGTGCTGCCTACAGGGTTATACAACCACCAATCATACAAGAAACCCACCCAATTTGCGCTTGTATCATTGTCAAAAATTTTTTGAGGGTAAAAGATAGCCTGGATTGAAGTTGATCCAGACTGTGTTTTTTGACTCATGCTTGCAACGCTTGAAGCGCTAGATGCCTGCTTTGTAATATTTGAAAAAGCGCTTAAAAGGCTGTCTTTAATTTGGCTTGCATTATTTGGTGCAAAAAAAGTATTTGGTGTTATAGGCGGCGCTGTGCATAAACTACCTTGTGCTGTTTGATATGGACAGTCAGTATTATCAATACAGCTTGATGATGGAAAAGAGCTTGAACTTACAGAATTGAGCGGCTCAAAACTGCCAAAATACGCTATATTTTCAAGTGCGTTTTGGCCATAAATTGTGCCCCAACCACTTGGCCACTGATAATTCTGTGTGCCTAAATTTCCAAGATAGATTGCATATAAATCCTGTACCGTAATACCAGAAAAATCACTCCTTAAACTGCCGCTTGAACCGCCTGTATGCAAATCATACGCTTCTTTCACAGGATCTGAATTAATAGAACAATCGGGTATATCCCAACCGCCGTCAGACATTAAAATAACATAATTTTGTGCGCAGGGGGCTGCTTGGCACTGGTTGTTCGTATATGGTGGACAAACATACAGCGGGTCCATCCATGTACCTATACCAGGTTTAAAACCATAACTATATTTAGGAGATTTCTGAGAAAAATAATCAATTACATCCTTCAGGGCTGGACCTGTAGGTGTACCTTGCCATGGCATTTGATAGTTCATAAACCTTATAATATATGTATAAGGATTTGTTAAAAGCAAAGATGGTGAAAAATTACTAGGTTGACTATTATTTTGTTGATTATAAGGATAACCGCCAATATAAACTGTCTGTGGGATTGTGTAGGGTTGTCCGCTAGAACCTAATGGCGTTGTAAACATTAATAAACCCATTCTTGGCCTTAAACTTGAAGACATATTTTGAAGAGATGGCAGTATTGCCTGATTTATACGGGAGATTGGCGTTAGAACAGAAAATGAAGGAACAAAAGGAACAAAATAATTACCAGCCCAACTTGGGTAATTACCGCTGTCGTTGGGGTTGGGTGGGTTGGGATATCCATATGGATTATTTGGATTATAATATAGATTTATAGATGGATACAGGACAATACCGCTGTATCCATCTGCACTTGTATAACTGGTATTACGCTTAGTATCGAGTGTTGGGTCACACTGACGACTTGAATAAGTGCTGTTAGCTTCACAAGACTCCGGCTCACCACCCGTCATAGTCCATTTTACAAGGTCGCTTCTTGACATCAAAAGAAAATTTAAACAATTACCTGAGTAAGAATGATAATTGCCAGTATATGGATTATAAGGAAAATTCCCTGCAAATACACTTGGTGGACAACTTTGTGGAGTAGCTGATGGGTTAATGTACCAAAAATTATTGTTTGAATCATATGAATATACGTCTGTTGGTACAAAGTAGCCTTCGTAGGTTTGTTTTGGGTTATAAGAACTTGGACAATTTGCAATCTTCCCGTGCTTATAATCATTTGAACTATCACCACAGTAGCCCCCACCTTTACTATCTGGGTTGTAAGCACTCCATGCCATAGAGCCACTTACATCTTGAACAAGTAAAACATTAGGCGCTACATTTTGAGATAAAAACGGCGGCTTAGCACAGTATTGGCTCATATCTGCAAAAGCGCTTTTATAAACAAAAATTAAAAAAACGACAATCGCAAAATAATAGGCTTTTTTCATTCTGGACCCCTGTTTGTTTTTCCTATAATAACGCTAGAACAAGTTTTATCTATCTGCATGAGAAAATTTACTTTATGAATTAAATTGATTGGTATAGCTTGCGGATTTTTTACCGTAACTGCGTGCTTTCCGTGGCACATTTTTGATAAAACATCTACTTGTGCCGTATTTTTATTCACAGATATAATTTTTCCCACAACTAAAGTATAGCCAAAAGCATTAATACTGCTTACCATTAAAAAAAGTGCTATTAAACCCCATACAAGCCTTTTCATAAGCCAACTTCCTTTTTTATTTAGAATATAGTTTACTTTAACAAAAGCGTCAATAAAAAACCATATTTGTTGCAAAAATTTAATAAATAATTTATAATTCAAAAATGATTAAGGTGGGCGTGTCTGCTTGTCTTTTAGGAATTGAGTGTGCCTATAACGGTTCTTCAAAAAAAGATGACTTTGTAGTTAGCCTGTCAAAATATTTTGAGTTCGTACCGTTTTGCCCCGAAGATGCTATACTGTCTCACCCAAGAGAATCTATGAGGCTTGTTTTGGACAAAGATGGCAAAATTCATGCTATAGGCAATAAAACAAAACTCGATTATACACAAAGTATTCTTAACTACTGTGATTTAGCTGTAAAAACATCTAAAGAAAAAGAAATTTGTGGGTTTATATTCGCTGCAAAATCTCCAAGCTGCGGTGTGTTTCAAACTAAATTATACTTAGAAAACTCAATGTCAAGCGGTAAAAATACACAAGGTATATTTTCAAAAGCTTTTTTAGAACAATTCCGCTTGCTGCCTCATGAAGAAGAAAAACGGCTTAATGATGCATGGTTAAGGTATAATTTTATCACTAGCGTTTATGCTTATTGTGATATTAAAAATTTAATCAAAAAACCATCCAAAAAAGGCCTCATTGATTTTCACACACGCTACAAATTTTTACTTTTATCTAAAAGCACCAAAAATTACAGAAAATTAGGCCAAATTGCTGCTTTTACAAACTCGTCTTTTGAAGAAACGCTATACTCTTACACCGCACTTTTTTTGGAAACTATACAAATCAAAAGCAAAAGAAATAATGTCTACAATGCACTTGAGCATATGTTTGGCTTCATTAAAGATTTTTTGTCAAGCAATGAAAAAACAGTATTCATAAATGCCCTATCAGACTTTAAAAAAGGCATCATTCCACTTGTTGCAGTAAATAGAATGTTTGAACTCTATATAGAAAAGTACAATATTGGCTATTTAAAAAACCAAGCCTTTTTTAACCTCTACCCTAAAGACTTAGGCCTAGACTCTAATACTTCAACATTTAAATAAATAACATATACAACAAAACCTTTTCTATCCAAAGACTATTTCTCAAGTCTTAACCCATCTTTACCAGTTTTTGACAAAATCCCCCCAAAAACAGCCATTTTTTACATATAAACCCTATTTAGATAGGGTTTAGCTTTTTACCCCCCCTTTGTAGTCCCCCATAGTATATTTAGGTATTGACTTATATCTTTTTTTATGTATAATCTCTTTTATGTTTATTAAGCGCATTGAGAAAAAGAACAAGGGTTCAGATAGAGTATACACTTACTACAGACTAATGGAAAGCTATAGAACACCAAACGGTCCAAGACAAAGGAAAATATTAGATCTAGGTGCTTTAGAAGGCATTGATCCAAAAGACCACAAAAAGCTTGCAGACTTAATAGAAGATAAGGTCAATGGAAAAGAAAGGCTGTTTAGTCTTGCTCCCCACTTAGAAGAACTTGCCAGTTATTTTACTTCTTTAATAGTCAAAAAGGATTTAGTCAAACCAGATAGTTATGCAAAAGACAAAAGACAAATCAATGACAATTGCATAAATGTATATGAATCTTCTATTGCAGCTTTATCCACAAAAACTATAGGCGCAGAATATATAGGATACTCAATGCTAAAAGAACTAGGCCTTGATTCTTTTTTAGCTACCTT
>OGCG01000153.1_pt1 | contig 46165 bp, 47 predicted proteins | sample 1570061 | NCBI WGS metagenome assembly OGCG01 (sample SAMN06268698, study PRJEB24515) | hot springs metagenome | isolation source: Joseph's Coat, Yellowstone National Park, Washington, USA | place: USA:Joseph's Coat, Yellowstone National Park, Washington, USA
TGGAGACCGCAATCTATGTCCTTGAGAAGACAGCGATCCGCGCCGATGCTTAACGTCGAAGCCACTGGCTCAATGCTAATCGATCTGATAGGTGCGGGATCGGCGCGGCCCCCAACGTCAACCGTAACCCCACCATACTACCCACTCAAAACGTCGAGGAACCGGCGAACTTTAGGCTGGACGGTGCAGGTCATGCAGCGACCCGATGCCAACTTTCGCGGTATTTGGTGGCCCGATGAAAAACCCATCCCTGATGACTTGGCCGAGGAACTACTCAAGAAGACCCGAGGGCATCGTGGCTTTGTGGTCATCCCCAGGAGGTGGGTAGTGGAGCGCACCTTTGCCTGGCTAAGTTTCAATCGTAGGCTCAATCGGGACTACGAGTTCCTGCCCGAAACCTCAGAAACCTTTATCTACACGGCGATGATCCGACTTATGGTCAGAAGATTGGCTTCCTAGACGGTTTTAAGACAGTCTCTTAGGCCTCCTGGGTGGGGTGGCCCTCCTGGCAGGCGCTGGAAGTGCCGGCATGGCCAGGGCCACCAAGCCCGGGGGCTCTTCCTCCCCAACACCAGACTGCCCCTATCCGCCCCCGGGCCCTCCCCCCTAGACAAGGGCCGGTGGGACCTCATAGACCGCATCTATGTCCGCATCCTGGAGGTCAACCCTGCCCTGGGGCGCCAGACATGTAGGGAGTGCGGGGGGCGCAGCGTTGCCCACGTGGTGGCCGGGGCCTTGGCCCAGGCGGAGGGGATGGGCGTGCCCCCGGATCTAGTCACCGCACTGGCCCGGCGGGAGTCCACCTTCAACCCCCACGTGGACCGGGTAGCCTACGCCCTTCAAATCAGCCAGAAGGGGGCGAAATGTGCCTCGGGCAGTGAGATAGGGCCGCTTCAGATCAAGCCCTGCGCCTTCCGCCAGGTGGGCATGGATCCCACGCTCCTCCTCAACATGACCTTCCCCGCCCGGGTGCAGTACGCCACGGCCGCCGGTATCCGGTACCTGGCTTGGTTAAAAGGCCAGTTCTCCACCTGGTGTGACGTCCTCCACGCCTATAACCGGGGTCCTACGGCCTTCCGCCAAGGGGAAAGGGCGCCTGCCTACGTGGCGGACATCATCCGCTGGGCGGGGGAGTACTCGGAGCTGAGGGTATGAGCGCCTTTCCGTGGGGTGTGGTGGTGATGTTCCTGGCCCTGGGGCTGGGGTTTGCCCTAGCTGGCTTGTGGTGGTGGGTTCTCTTCCTGGGGGGTCTGGCCTTTTGGCTTGGATTGTGGAGGTCCTGGCCGTCCGCCGGACGAGCCTCACCATCTCGGGGCAGTTTCTGGCCTGGGCCCGAAGGCACCCGTGGGCCGCGGCGGCCCTAGCAGCCCTTTTGGGCGGGGCAATGGGGTACCTCATCTACCACCTGGCCACGGGTTATTAGGTGTACGTTAGGTGTCAAAGCCTAACCCCCGGCCCTTCTAGGACCGGGGGTTTTTGCCGTCCTGGGCTTGGTGGGCGATGGTGGACTTGAACCACCGACCTCACGCTTATCAGGCGTGTGCTCTCACCAACTGAGCTAATCGCCCTAAGGCGCACAGGCATTCTAGCGAGACCTAAAGGTCCTGTCAACGTTTTGCCTTGCTTCCTCGTTTTTGGAAAGACCCTTGCCCCACAGCACTCAGCTCTAAAGGCGTTTGCCTGAGCGGGCTATGTCTTGATCAAAAGCAAGTACCGGGGACAATTGCCGCTCGGCTCGCTGGAGATTGCTCAACGACTTGAGGGTTTTTTGAACGGCCGCCAGGATCCCCACGCCTTGACAGCTTTTTTGCTCTTGAATAGACTCAAAGCTGTTTGGGCCGCTAGCTCAACTGGCAGAGCAACTGACTCTTAATCAGTGGGTTACAGGTTCGACTCCTGTGCGGCCCACCATCATTTCAGAAGTTCCTGGATCGTCTCAAGAAATTTCAAACCTTGGGTGCCGCTCTTTTCTGGATGAAATTGAACGGCGATGAGGTGATTGCGCTGAATCGCTGCGCTATACCTGAGCCCTCCGTACTCCGTGATGCCTACCGATTCTTCGACGATCGGACAGTAGTAGGAATGTAGGAAGTAGAACCTTTCTCCTTGGAACGGTGCAAGGAGGGCTGAGGAAAAGTCCACCGTATTCCAGCCCACCTGGGGCACTCGGACTTGAGGGCTGGGAAAGCGCCGCACAATTCCGTCAAAAATGCCGAGTCCCCGGGCGCCAGGAGCCTCTTCGGAGCCCTCGAAGAGCACCTGCATCCCAAGGCAGATGCCCAAGAAGGGGCGATCGTCTTCTAGGTGCTCTTTGAGTATCTCGATCCATCCGCTTGCCTGAAGTGACTGAAGGACCTGACCGAAGTGTCCCTGACCAGGCAAGACTAGGAGGCCAGCTCGATGGGCCTCTTTTGGATGCGAGGATAAGCGAACGGTGTAGCCAGCGGCGCTCAAAGCGCGATGCACACTGCGCAGATTGCTGGCACCATAATCGATCAATATAGCTTCCATCAACAAGGCCTCCTCCGTATCTTGCCGTATCCCCCGCTCGTCCTTCTAGGGCCATCTCTCTATTCGGGTTCGGCGAAAGGTCCCGGTGCCTGCTGCCTTGGTTGCCAAGGAGACTGGCTCAAAGACAAACTGGGTTGTGTGGCAACGCTGATTTCAATTCCCGCTGATCCTTGGTCCTCGCTGATCGATCGCGATCTTCCTCAAGGAGATCCATGGGGGTGGCTGTACTCTCAACTTCTTCTCGAATCCCGCTTGTTGGCCCGCAAGGTGCTCCAGGGTCAGGCGGGCCCTGGATGGCGACAGCTGGTTGCCGCTGACCTCGAGGAGCTGCGCCGGACTTGGCGTCAGCTTGCCTCAACCCACCCACTAGAAGATTTAGGCCTTCGCGCTCCCCATCCTGCTGAGCAGGCGGCGCGAGAGGTCTTGATGTCAGGAGATCCAGAAGCCCTGTTTTCTCTCTACCGTCACTTTGGCTACGCTCCTTTTGATCGATGCAGCGCTTTTCGCTATGATGGCGAGCTGCACGTCGTCCCCGATCCAGATGCTGTGAGCTTTGCCGATTTAGTAGGCTGTGAGGAGCAGAATCGCCTGTTGCGGAGGAACGTCGAGCGTTTTCTCAATCGTCAACCCTCCCTATCGACCCTCCTCTATGGAGCACGCGGTTCTGGTAAGTCGAGCGCGGTCAAAGCTCTGCGTACGGCATATGCCGCCCAGGGCCTTCGATTGGTCGAGATCACCCCGGAGGGTTTAGGCTCTTTGCATCTTCTCTTAGAGGAGCTTAGGCTCTTGCCACAGCGCTTTGTGCTCTACTTGGATGATCTTTCCCTCTCTTCTGTCAATCCGATGGTGCACCTCTTGCGCGGGTTACTTGAAGGGGGAGTGCACCGCAAGCCAGACAATTTGCTGGTGATCGCCACCTCGAACCGGCGCAACGTGGTGAGTGAGAGTTGGCGAGATCGCCCAGATCCTGACGCAGGTCCTCACGCTTGGGATGATCTCCAGGATCAGCTCGCCTTGGCTGATCGGTTTGGCTTGGTCCTGACTTATCCTCCTTTAGACCAAGAGCGCTATTTGGCGATCGTTAGCCATCTCTTGCGGCGCCCTCTCGATCCTGAGTTGCATCGCGCAGCCCTCCGCTTCGCCCTTGAAGGGCGTGGTTTTTCGGGTCGCACCGCCCGTCAGTTCGTGGATTGGTTATGAGGGATCTTGATGCAGGACGAAGGACTTGGGTGTGGGGAGGGGCGATGGCCCTCATCTATGGCTTCCTGAGCTTGGTGTTTTATGGCTTGCTAAGCCTTAGGAGCTGGCCCCAGGTGCCAGCCTGGATCGGCCCGGCCTTCGGCGCTCTTGGCCTAAGCTTTTATGCCCTGGCGTACTGGATTCCTCGCCGAAGGGGGCGGCTGGGCCGCCTGCTTGCTGAGGCGAGCGCACTCTGGGCCATCTGGCTTTTAGGAGCGCTCTTGTTTCGCTGGGGTTATTCGGGCTTCGGGATGCTGCTTGGGGGGGGTGGAGGGTTACTCTACTTCTTGCGTTTGGCTCGCTTGGCCCACTGAGCGAGGCTGCACCCGAACGAAACGATCCCTCCCTCGTTGCAAAACCCGGGGACCCTCTAGGGCGATCAGCGCATTGGGATCTTTGATGATGGCCCCATCGATCCGGAGGCCTCGTTGTTGAATCAGCCGTTTAGCCTCGGCGTTGGAGGTAGCTAGACCCGCTGCGACGAAGAGTTTGCTGGCCGGTAGGGCCCCCTGGGCTTCGATGAAGACCTCGGGGAGCTCCTCTGGGATCGCTCCTTGAGCGATCTGTTCATAGCGCCGAGCTGCTTCGAGGACCGGATGCTCGGCGGGGCCTTGGATTCGGCTCAGTTTGCCATCTAGGTGTACTTCAAGCCCCTCTTCGGCTAACAGTTGAAGGTCGATGCGGGCAGGAATGCGCGGCCGAGCATAGGCTGCGGTGAGGAGGCTGGCCAAGAGACGGTGGGCCCCTACTGCCCCTCCGGCTTCCAAGACCCAGCGAATCTCTTCTTGGGAGAGATCCGTGCAGCGCAAGAAGTACTCCTCAAGGAGCGGATCTTCCACCTTCATGAGCTTTCGGTAGATCTCCCAAGGCTCTTCGGTGATCCCAATGTAGTTGTCGTAGCTCTTAGACATCTTCCGGCCGTCTGGCCCGACCAGCAGGGGCATGATGAAGGCGACCTGCTTCTCTTGTCCGGAGTATTCCTGGAGCATCCGGCCGACCAATAGATTGAACTTCTGATCGGTACCCCCCATCTCGACATCGGCCTGGATAGCGACGGAGTCGTAGCCCTGGGCGATCGGGTAGAGGAATTCGTGAAGGGAGATGGGGTTGCCGGAGGTGTAGCGGCGCTTGAAGTCTTCCCGCTCGAGCATCTGGGCCACGGTGATCTGGGAGGCGAGCTGGATGAGCTCACGGAACCCGAGGGGGGCGAGCCACTCGGAGTTATAGCGAACCTCAAAGCGCTCGGGATCCTGGAGTAGGATTTTGCCCACTTGGTCCAAATAGCTCTGCGCGTTGGTGCGGGTTTCCTCGAGGGTGAGGGGGGGGCGGGTGCTGCTTCGACCTGAGGGATCCCCGATGGTGGCGGTGAAGTCCCCGATGATCAGGATGACCTTGTGCCCCAGCTCCTGAAACTGCCGCATTTTGCGAAGGGCTACCGCATGCCCTAGGTGAATGTCTGGGCGGGTAGGATCAAGGCCGAGCTTGATGCGCAGCTGCGTTCCTCGAGCAAGCTTATTCGCGAGCTCTTCTTCGAGGAGGATCTCCTGAGCCCCCTTCCTTAAGAGTTCGAGAGCCCCTTGGTTCATGAGCCTGAGTATACCTGTCTTGGGGGCCGTATACTCCAATTCATGCGGTCGCTCTTGATCCTCGCCCTGCTCTTAGGGGGTCTTTACCTCTACGCTCAGCGGGAAGGCCTGGCATTGGGGGCGGCGCCGTTCACCCCGGTACTCTATTGGAACTATTCAGGCGACGCCAACGAGACGATCCACGTGCCTTTGGGCCTCAACCTGCTCAAGCTGAAGCTGCGTGGCCATCTCATCGCTGGGAGTCTTCGCGTCAATTTGCTCCAGGGGGGAGAAGAGCTCAACTCTACCTCTCGCTTCCGCGGCGACTTTACTCAGCCCCTTTCCTACGAAGTCCAGCCAGGTGCGACCTATATCCTTCAGTTCCATTTGCGGCGGGCCAAGGGGTGGGTGCTCTATGATTGGGCGACCACTTTGGCGACTCCTTGAGGCTTCCGGGTGTCGTTTGGCTGAGGAAGCCTGATTTGATCTTCCTGGGGTTTTCCAGTAGACTCGTTTGGGTTTCCCGGGCCTTCCGGGAAGGTGATCTATGGCGCAAAGCAAGACAGCTCGTAACCCTTCGGCTTTGAAGCGACACCGTCAATCGTTGAAACGGCGGGCCATGAATCGCTCGCGCAAGTCGATCATCCGCACATTTAGCAAAAAGGCCCTTCGCCTTGCTGAGGAGGGTAAGCCTCAGGAGGCGCAGGAGGCTTTGAGAAAGGCGACCAGCCTGATTGATAAAGCGGCAAAGGGCTCCACGCTCCATCGCAACGCTGCGAGCCGCAAGAAAAGTCGTTTGATGAAAAAAGTCCACCAGCTCTTGGCTCAGCCCTCTCAGCAGAGGTGAGTATGGGAAAAGGGGATCGACGGACGCGCCGGGGAAAGATTTGGCGGGGGACGTATGGGAAGTATCGACCCCGCAAGAAGCAGAGCGTGAATTCGCGAAGCAAGACGGCCTAGCTTTGCCAAACGGCGATTCCTGAGCGGGGATAGCTTTTTCGATCGGCGGAGCCCGAACTTAGCTCATCCAAGGGCTAAGGACGTGCTCTTCTTTGCTTTTTGGATGGCGTCGTCCTGGGGTTTCGTGCTTCGTTGGGACATTCCTCACTCTCGTCTCAACGTCCAGCTCGCCAAGATGGGAGCTGAGTGTGTGGACGAGGTGAATCATGAAGAAAGATCCCGAGCTGCCTGAGCCTCCGATGGGAAGCTGGTTCGTTGCTGGGACCCTTCTCGCGGTGGTCCTTCTCCTTTGGGGTTTGGTCTCCCTGGTCTTTTGGTTGCGCAGTTAAGGAGGACCTATGCCTGAGTCGTATGAGGAGCTCTTTGAGAAGGTTGCCGAGCGCCATGAGCGCGTTTGGATCTTCATCTCCATCGTGCTGATGGCTTTGTTATTTGTGGGAACGGTCCTCTATGTGGCGTTCGACTTCGGGGTGGTCACCAAGACGGCAGGGAGCATTCTCGAGCCGGCGAGCGCGGCGGCGCATGGCCCCTTTGCGCATCCTGGGGTTTACCAAAAAGGACCTCTCGACTATGTGGTCTATGAACGGGGCCAGATGTGGAGCTGGACACCGGATCAGATGCACTTTCCAGTGGGAGCCCACGTCACCTTCTACGTGACCAGCATCGACGTGCTGCATGGCTTTGAGGTGATCGGCACTGACGTCAACGTGGAGACGATTCCGGGAGAGATCGCCAAGGTCTCCACGACCTTCCCCCACCCTGGTGTCTATCCCATCGTCTGCAATGAGTACTGCGGTCTAGGTCATCAAGGAATGTACGGTCAGATCATCGTAGGAGGTCATTGATGCAAGCTTTAGCCCGCCCTCTGGTTCACGAGGAGGAGGCGACCCGTCGGGTCACCCTCTACTTCGTTGTAACTGGCTTCTTGGCGCTTCTCATCGGGGTGGCCATCGGCCCGCTGCAGGCGTTTAACTATGCTGACCTCAACCTCTATCCCTTCCTGAGGCCAATTCTTCAGTCATACTATCAGGGGCTCACCATTCACGCGGTGATGAACGCCTATGCGTTCCCATTTTTCGTCATCAGCGGTCTCCTCATCTACCTCAGCGCCAAGGAGCTCGGGCTGACTCCTAGCCTACGTCTGACCTGGGCTTCCTATCTCATCATGCTCGTTGGCCTGCTCTCCGTGGCCTACGCGATGTTCGACGACTCCTCGAACGTCCTCTATACCTTTTATCCCCCCCTCAAAGGAAGCCCTTTCTTCTACCTGGGCATCACCCTCCTCGTCGTCGGTAGCCTGGTGCCTCTTTGGGTGATCCTCGAGATGCGGGCTCGCTGGCACCGCCTCCATCCTGGCCAGGTGACCCCCCTGGTGACCTTTATGAGCGCAGCGACGCTTCTCATGTGGCTCTTGGCTGCGATTGGAGCAGCCGTCGAGGCGCTCTTCCTCCTCGATCCTTGGTCGCTGGGTCTTGTCCACGGGATTAACCCCTTGCTGGCGCGTACCCTCTTCTGGTGGACAGGACATCCGATCGTCTACTACTGGTTGCTCCCCGCTTATATTTCCTGGTACGCTTTGGTGCCGGGGCAAGCCGGGGGTAAGCTCCTCTCGGGACCTCTCGCGCGTCTAGCCTTCATTCTCCTTCTGATCTTCTCGGTTCCGGTCGGCATCCACCATCAGTTTGCTGATGCGGGCATCTCGCCCTTGATCAAGGGCATTGTGACGGGCCTGACCCTATCGGTTGCCATTCCAAGCCTCATCACCGCGTTCACTCTGGCTTCTAGCCTGGAGTACGCGGGGCGTCTGAGGGGTGGAAGGGGTTGGTTCGGCTGGATCAAGAAGCTCCCGTGGAACGACCCCAGTGTCGTCGCTCAGCTGCTCGCGATGATCACCTTTATCTTTGGGGGAGCGAGCGGAATCGTCAACGGCAGTTGGCAGCTCGACAACGTCGTCCACAACACGACCTGGATCCCTGGCCACTTCCACATCACGCTGGGAACCGCGACGGCACTCAGCTTTATGGGCATTAGCTTCTGGCTACTTCCCCATCTGACGGGCCGTCGGCTCTACCACAAAGGCATCGCGCTCGGCGCGGTCTGGCTCTGGTTCGTTGGGATGCTCACCTTTTCCCTGGGGATGGGCTGGTCTGGCCTGCTCGGTGTCCCTCGCCGGGATTGGATCTCCTCGTTGCCCCACTCGGTCTTCCACTTCCTCTATGGCGACGCTCGGGTTCCCCTAACCCTGGTGGGCCTTGGCGGAACGATTCTTTTGATCTCGGCCATCCTCTACTACTGGGTCTTCTTCGGAACCCTTCTCGTGGCTCCCCGTCAAGCTCAGCGGCCTGAGGTTCCTTTTGCTGAGGCAGTCTCAGAAGGCGAGGGAACTGGCTTTGTGCGCGTCTTGGATCGTCTTGGGGCTTGGACCCTCTTCACCTTTGTTCTGGTTCTTCTCATCTACGTGCCTACCCTGTGGGTGATCGTGCACCATCCCGTGATCGCCCATGGCGTCAACCCCTTCTAAGGGGTAGCGCCGGGCTTCTGGGGACCCTGCTTCTGGTGGGGGGACTCTGGCTCCTCCACTGGAAAGGGGTCTCCATGGCTCTTTACGAACTCGCCCTCATGGGTCTCGCTCTCTGGGTGCCTCCTTTGTTCTGGTGGGGGTTCTTAGAGCCTCTGCGCTTACCCAAGGCCCTGGCCTGGCTGCTCGATCCTTGGGTCGCCCTTGCCCTCTTCGGCGGGGTTGTCGTAGGAACCAGCCTTCCAGGCCTGTTTGCAGCTGGCCTGGAAGGCTCCTTTGGCGCTGCGCTTCCTTGGCTTTACCTGATCACCGGACTACTCTTTTGGCTCCAGCTGGTGCGCGGTTGGGGAGCGGGCTGGGAGGCTGACTGGAAGGTGGGCCTTTATGGCCTTGTGGCCATGCTGCCCATGAACGTGGTGGGCTTGGTCTGGCTTTGGAGCACCCATGTCCTATATAGCCCCTACCTCAACGTCATTTGCCTCTGGAACCTCTCTCCCCTTGAGGACCAGCGTCTTGCCGGTGCGGTGATGCTTCTGACCGGCTTGCCCCCTCAGCTCTGGGCGAGCTGGCTTCTCGTTCGAGGGTTTATGAGCGAGCTCTAGCGCTGGATACCCCTTAGGGGTATAATGAGGATGCTATGGCTGAGATGCTCAATGAATCGCTCAAGGCCCAGGTGACCGAGGCGCTAAGCCCGATTCAAAAGCCGGTGGAGATCGTGGTCTTCACCAGCTCGCTCCACTTGGGAGATCAGGAGATCGGCTACCAAGACGAGACGCTGGCTCTCCTCAAAGAGGTTGCTGCCCTTAATCCTCTTCTCAAAGTCGAACAGCGCTCGCTGCTCACCGATCCTGAAGCTCAGGCCTTAGGGATCCGTTATGCGCCCACCGTGCTGCTTCGCGAAGAGGGTTCGGGCCGCGGCAATGTTCGCTTCGTAGGGCTTCCTGGGGGCTACGAGTTTGGAACCCTCATCGAGGCTTTGAGGATGTTGGGCACCGGAGAGAGCGGTCTAGGGGAGCGCTCGCAGAAGGAAGTTGCCAAGATCACCACGCCGCTCCATCTGCAGACGTTTGTGACCCCTACCTGCCCCTACTGCCCTCGTGCGGTTCTCACCATCTACAAGCTCGCCTTCCACAATCCTCAGATCGTGGCCGAGGGGATCGAAGCCAATGAGTTTCCTCAGCTCTCTGAGCGCTACCAGATCTCAGGGGTCCCCGATACGTTGGTGACCGGAACGACCACCCGCCGTATCCTGGGAGGCCAGCCTGAGCGAGTCTTCGTCGAAGCTGCCCTTCAAGCTGCGGGGATTCAAGCTTGATCGACCAGGAGCACCGGGAGAAGATCCTGCGCCGCTTGAGGCGCATCGAGGGCCAGGTCCGAGGCTTGGCCCGGATGATTGAGGAGGATCGCTCCTGTCACGAGGTCCTGACCCTCCTCGCGGGGATTAGGGGGGCGCTGGGAGCCGTGGGAGAGGAAGTCCTCGAAAGCTACTTGGTCGAGTGTCAGGCCCGTTGGGCCGCAGGTGAAGACCCGAGTCGGGAGATGATGGAAGCCCTCCATCTCTTGCGCCAGCACTGAGCTCTGACGGCCTGGGGCTGCCTTGCTGAGCATCGTTCAACCCTCACTCATGGGAATTTCTTCTGGTCTGGGCCCTCTACGCTCGACTAAGAGCAAAGCGAAGAGAAGACCGCCAAGAGCCGCTAGCCCTGCGATTTTCCATCCCTCCCCAATACCTTCCATCAGGGTTTGAGTCACCAGGTGCTGGACAAATGGCGGGGCGTGTTTCAGGCTTTGGAGGTTGCTCCCCCCAGCTGCTTGCTGAGCGAAGGTCCCTGCTCCTGCGGCGAGCTTTTGAGAAGCTTGGGCGAGGAAGACCCCGGAGAGGGTGATCCCAGCCGCAGCACCCAGACTGCGGGTTAGGGAGACTAAGCTGGAGACTTGCCCCTGGCTCCCTCGAGGAGCGAGATCGAGGGCCAGGAAGGAGAGGGGTCCCTGGACGAATCCGAGACCCAAGCCGAGCAGGGCTAGACCAAGGAGCAACCCCCAGAGAGGGCCGCTCGCATAGGTCATGAGCAGAAGACCAGAGGAGCTCAGGGCCATACCTAGGATGACGAGAACCTTGCCGCCCAGACGGTTGACCAAAGCTCCCCCCAGGCCGCTGGTGATGGCCAGGCTAAGGGCGAGGCTGTTGAGGATGGCCCCGGAGGCGAAGGCGGAAAGCCCGTAGGCGAGCTGGGAGAAGAGGGGGCTGAAGATGATGCCCCCCAAGAGCGCATAGCCGACCAGGATCGAGACCAGAAGCAAAGGAGCGAAAGCAGGGGAAAGGGCTAATCGAACGTCGACGATGGGCTCGGTTTGTCCCCGCTCCCATCCCCAGAGCAGGAGGAGGCCAAGGGCGGCTAAGCCGAAGCGCCCAACGATCTCCAGGCTCCAAAAGCCAACGTGGGAAAGGTCTTGAAGGCCTTGGATGCCAAGGACAAGGCTTCCAAAGCCCAAAGCGACCAAACCGGCGCCTACCCAGTCGATCCTGGGGTGTCGAGAAGGGCGGGGAAGTGAGAGCCCCGAAAGAAGGAGGACCCCCAAAGCTCCAATCGGGACGTTGATCCAGAAACACCAGTGCCAGCTAGCGTGCTGGACGATGAATCCCCCAAGATTCGGTCCGACCACGTTGCCTAGAGCAAAGACACCCAAGACTGCACCGAGCGCTCGACCCCGTTCCTCTTTGGGGTAGACAGCTCCGATGATGGCCTGAGCAACCGGGAAGAGCCCTCCTGCTCCGATCGCCTGGATGACCCGGGCGATGACGAGGAATCCTAAACTGGGGGAGAGGGCAGAGAGCATACTCCCAAGGGCAAACAGCCCCATCGAAGCGCCGTAGATCAGCTTGTAACCCAAGAGATCCGAGAGCTTGCCGAGCAGGGGGACGCTGACGGCATAGAAGACCGAGTAGATGGAAAAGGCCAGGACCACCTGGGCGGGATCGACGTGGAATGAAGCCCCCACGGCAGGAAGGGCAGGGGCCAGGATCGAGTTGTCGAGTGCCCCCATGATCACGCCGATCATGAGGGCGAGGAGCAACCGGGGAGAGCGCATGAGATCCTCCTTTACCTACCGGTAAGTTAATCAGATGCCCTCAAGATAACTGTAAGCGGGTCAAGAATTGCTGCACAGTTGGGCCCCTGGAGCAGCGACTCCAGGGGCCTAGGTTTTAGCGGCCTTTAGCGAATGACCTGTTCTTGGGAACCATAGAAGACGGGGGTGGCGCTTCCGACCAGCGTGGGAAGCGTGGTGGTGGGGAAGAAGGGGGGGGCGACGCCGTTAGCGAAGCGGGGATCGTAGGTGAAGCTAGTGGCATAGCCGTTGGTGAGCTGGCCGGTGGAGCTGTTGAAGACGCCATAGACCCCGTCGTAGTTGGTGATGACACCGCCCACGACGGTGAGCTGACCCATGTAAGGTGCAGTATTCCAATTCTCGACGTCGAAGGTCTGAGTGGCCATGAAGCTTCCATTCAGGACCAGGTTGGCCGGAGCGTTGTCGAGGGGGTTGACGTTGCCGGCTCCGATGCAGATGGAACCGCCGTTTTCGGGAAGCTGGCTGCTGTAGGGGAACTGGCAGATCGCCTGGGACTGGCCGGTCCCCGCTGCGTAGACTCCCAGAACGTTGGTGGGCTGGGTGCTGCAGCTTGGCACCTCAGGCGTCCCTGTCGTGGGGTTGCGCTGGAGGGTTCCGCTGCAGACCGGATCCTGATAGGTGAGGTCTCCGGTGATCCGCGTGTCGTCAGCTGAGACGACATCGAGCTGGGCAAAGCTGGCGATGGCTGGCGGTGCTGTGGAAGGGTTGGACGGATTGGTTCGGGGAGGGCCGAAGAGGTGGTGGATGTTGCCGTTGACGTAGACGATGCCGCTGAAGTTTTGAATGGGGCTACCGCTCGCGTTGTCGGCCACCACCCAGCTACCCCCCACCTGCTTGTACAGGGGTCCATAAAGTGGGCTACCGTTGGCTTGCGTCCCGATCTGCTGGTAGCGATAGGTCGTGCAGCTGGGCGGAAGGGCGGTCGAGCAGGTCTGGATGTATTGATACTCAGGTCCTCCCGATTGGGTCTGCCAGCCCCCATTCGAATTGGGGACCAGGGGGTTGCCATTGGGTCCACCTGCAAACAGCTCTAAGGAGCCCACTCCATTGGGGATATAGAGACCACTCGTTTGGGCGGCTAGTTGCTGGTTATTGCTGTTTTGGGGAAGAGGAACGTCTGGAGCTTTCCAGTCGACGCCTTGCGTGAACTGAGGGGCAGTGCCTCCATAGGCAGGGGGGTTGAGCTGGCTGGGGGTGAGGAAGACCTGACTGCTTCCGTTAGAGCTTAAGAACCATGCCCCCGGTTGTTGGGCATCGGTCACACCTGAACTGGAGACTGGCCCGCCAAACCAAGGCTGCCCGGTGCCGGGAATGTTGGGGTTGTAGGTATTGCCGTAGAAGGCGAAGTTGCCGTTGGTGTGGACGGGTCCGTCGAAGATGTAGCTTCCGGTGTAGTAGTTGAGGCTGCCGATAATGTTCTGAAAGCCCTGCTCCTGGTTCGTGAAGTAGGCGTAGTAGCTGAAAGCTCCATTCGAGAGCACGAGGTTGAGCTGCCCGGTGATCAGGAAGCTTCGCTCTGAAGAGCCCGAGTTGCCGTAGACGATCATCGCAAAGGGTAGGGCATAGGTCTGCTGAGAGGTGTAACCCCCGCTGATGAAGCGCCCTGGGCCTAAGTTGGTGTTCAATGCAGGGTGTCCAGCGCAGGCTGGGAAGCTCCCTGTAAAGCTGATCCGGATGAGCGTGGTGCTGGGCTGCCCGCCGCTTACTGGGAGATTGCCCAGAGGATAAGGGCCGTAGCAGCCCCCTTGGGGGAGCGCATTCTGCACATCTTGAGCGAGCGTGCTGAGATTCTGAGCCACTTCTTGCTGATTCGGCGCCTGGGTATTGGGATCCCCAGGGTCCATGATCCACTCCCCTTCGTGTCCTAGAACGCCCTCGAGGCTAAGCTGGTTGATCTGCTGGCTGATGGTCGAGGAGACGGAGCTTTGCAGGAGGTGGCCGCCGACGTTGCGCCCTCCTTGGGCGGCGGCCAGGCTCTGACTGAGGCCCACCGCGTTCTGGCTATCCTTGAGGTTTTGGGTGATCAGATATCCCACCAGCCCGGCCAGCAACGCGAGGAGGAAGACCAAGAGGAGCGCGGTGAGAAGAGCGACACCTTGCCGTCTCATTGGCAGCTCCCTTTCGACCCCGAGCTTGCTTGGGCGGGCACGAAGGTAGCCTGCCCCAGGGAATTTTTTTGCTGTTGGCTCATCTCGACGAAACCGGTGAGCTGTCGGGTCACCGTAGTGCCAAAAGCCCCTTGCTCCCGCATCGTCAAGGTGATTGCGAGACGCGCGAGAGCGTAGGGTTGCTGAGTGGAGGGGGGTTGGCTGTGCGCGACGCCATTAGCATCGATGTAGCTGATCTGGAAGCCGCTGACGCCAAAGGCGGCCACGGTGGTGTTGCTGCTCGTGGGGCTAAAGCCTACCGTGCGCAAAAGGACTTGGGCGCTGGGGATGTACTCATACCCCACTGCTTGAGAGCGGAAGACGAACATTTGGCTGGAGTAGCAGAGGGTGTTGGCATAGCCGCTATGGACTGCGAGCTCGCCGTTCCCGGTAGGGCCAGCATTGTCCACTGGCAACAGGGTGGCTTCGCTGCTGGCGGGGCTGAGGAGGGTGAGGAGGCAGGGGCTTGAGGCGCTGCAGCTCCAATTGGGCGACCCGATCACGGTGAAGTTGTCCTGGTTGGGGAAGTCGTTGCTTTGCGGTGAGGAGAGCTGGACTACCGGATACACCGCCGTGCCAGCCATTGAGACCATAGAGATGCTCTGGGGACCGCTAGGGTAAGGTTCGCTACCCAGGAGGCCAAACGAAGAGTTGCGTAGGTCCTCGGTGATGAGGGCCATTGCCCGCTTGAGGCGGGTCTGCACGTCGGCTTGCAGGGTGAGGTGGGTCTGGTTACGGAGGCTGGTTCCCAGGACCTGGGTCACCACCGTGAAGAGGATCAGGAGGAGGGCGAGGGCGATGATGGCTTCGAGGAGGCTAAATCCTCCCGACTTAGAAGAAGGTGGTCGCGTCTTCACAGCTCATACCTCCTGTGGCGAGGGTCTTCCAGCACGCCTGAACTTCATAGAGTTGCTGCTGGAGCCCCGAAGCTAGGGTCACATTTCCCTCATTGGTCACCGTGGCGCAGTAGTCCCCAGGATGTTGCTGTAAGAAGCTACTGCATGAGGACGGGGGTGGGTTGGGTGAGAGAGGTGTAGGGGAGGGGCCAGGCTGATAGACATAGATGGCCTGGGTGAAGTTGCCTCCTCCGATGGTGTGCTGGGCAATCTGAGCGGTGAGGGTGGAGAGGACTTCCGAGGCTTGGACGGCTTCTTGCGAGACTGCATTGCCCCGGAACCCTCCGGTGAAGACCCCAAAGACCGCCAGCGAGACAAAGAGGAGGATTAAAACAGCGAGGAGGACTTCGATCAGCGTGAGACCTTGGCTTCTCATTGCAGCAGCACCCCCCCGGTGTCCGAGACGAGGATCGAGGCTTGGAAGTTCGTCCCTGAGAGCTGGATGCAGGTGACGCTGTAGCCTTGATAGGTGCAGGTGCTGCTTAGGCTCGAAAGGTGATGGATGAGCCCTGGAGGGCTGATGCACAGCCAGCCGGTGGTCTGGCTGAGCCCTGGGGGAAGGGGGTCGCTGCTCACCACCGAGCTCAGGGTAGGCTGACTGGCCTCGCACGCGCTGATGCTGCTGGAGGAGATAGGTCCCCAGCTAAACCCTTGAGGGGAGAGGATCAGGGCGTAGAGCTGGTTTTGGGCGTTGGCTTGGGAGGTCGCTTGCTGGATGGCCTCCCCTAGGGCATGGAGATAACCTTGAGCCCGGGTCTTGCCGTGGAGCGAGGTGAGGGCGAAGGCGCCGATCCCGAGCAAGAGTCCGGTGATGGCCAAGACGACCAGGAGTTCGATGAGGGTGAGCCCAACCGCTCGTCGCATACATCTTGAGTCTGCGGCTTCACGCTTGGTCGGTCTACCCCAAAATGGGGGGATCGGTGAGCTCGCCAAAGCTTTGTATGCTAGCTTGGGTGGAAGGCCTGCTGCAACGCCTTGAGGAGCTCTATGGGGTCTCGCTCGTCCCGTTAGGTCAAGGAAGCGAGGCGCGCACCTACCGGGGAGGAGCTTGGGTCTTTAAGGTCTATGCCCCCCAGGAGGCGGAGCTCCCTTTTCGTGAGATCGCCAACATGCACCGTGCCGGCCTTGCGACTTGGGTACGAGAAGTGCGCCAAATTGACGGCTATAGTGTCCTCGTCCTCCGCTATTTTCCTGGTCGCCCTTTTCGGGCGGAGACCTTTGATTCCGAGGTCCTCTCAGCCTTAAAGGAGGTCTTTCCTCGCTTGCATAGCCTCGCCGAGGCGGGTAGGAGCCGAGCTCAACTCCTCGACGAGCGCCTTGAGCGCTTTCAGGTCGCTCTTCCTGCAATCCGTCCCCTTGCCGAGCGCCTGAAAGAGCACCTGACCGAGGTAGACGGAGTTCCTCTGGTGTTTTGCCATAACGATCCGTGGGCTGGCAATCTTCTGGTACGGGAGGAAGACCTGCCGGAGATTCCGCGGGTGCTCCTGGTCGACTGGGCGCGAGCAGGGGGCGAAGATCCAGCCCGCGACCTTGCGATCCTTAAGACGGGGACTTTAGATCTCCTTGGGGAACTGCGCGCCCGGGAGGTGCTCTGCGAGATCGTTCGGAGCTACCCTGAGCCTCAACCCCTCTGGCGACGTTTGCGCTTTTTTGTTCCCCTGACCTATCTGCACGACCTCTACTGGTTCTCCACGAAGCACCCTGGCGAATTGCCCAAGATCTTTGAGGAGAAACTCGGGCGGGCGTGGTCGTTCTACGAGGAATTTTCGACTCTGGCTTGCTGAGTTCAGCCTCGATTCCCTTGGGCTCAGACTGGTCTCAAACTCAAAGGATTAGAATGGCCAGTGGTGAAGGTCACGGTCGTCGATCACCCGCTGGTTCAACACAAGCTCGCCTTGCTGCGGGATCGCCGCACAGGAAGCAAGGACTTTCGAGAACTCATGGCTGAGGTTGCGATGCTCATGGCCTACGAGGCGATGCGGGACCTCGAGCTCGAGCCAGCGGTGGTGGAAACCCCCCTGGCCCAGGCCAGGGTCCAGATGCTCTCCGGTAAGAAGCTGGCCCTGGTGGCCATCTTGCGAGCCGGTTTGATCATGGTGGACGGGATCCTCAAGTTAGTGCCAGCCGCTCGTGTCGGCCATATCGGCATCTATCGGGATCCCAAGACCCTTCGTCCCGTCGAGTACTACGCCAAGCTTCCAGAGGACATCGCAGCCCGCCGGGTCTTTCTGACCGATCCGATGCTGGCGACTGCAGGAAGCGCGGTGCACGCCCTTGATCTCTTGAAGGCCCGCGGAGCTCAAGGGATCAAGTTGATGTCGATCTTAGCAGCCCCGGAGGGACTTCGCCGTCTGGAGGAGACCCATCCCGACATCGAGGTGATCGTGGCGGCGATCGATGAGCGCTTGGACGATCACGGCTATATTCTTCCCGGTCTGGGCGATGCCGGAGATCGGATCTATGGGACCCGATGAAAGCGTTCTTCCACTCCATCGGGATTGCCCAACCTTTGGGCCTAGGCTGGATCACCGTGGTCTTGAGCTTTGTGGTGGCCTGGGTGGTGACCTGGCGCTTCATCCCGTTGGTGCGCCGGTTTGCCCTCAAGGTGGGCTGGGCTGATCAGCCGAACGCGCGACGCCTCAATCGAGAGCCCCTTCCCAACGCTGGGGGGCTCGCGATCTTTACCGGAGTGATCGCCGCTTTGGTCTTGGCAACTGCGCTCCGGCCGATCGTGCTCCTCAAGGTTGAGGTGCAGATCTTAGCCATCCTCTTGGGCGGCTCGATCCTGGTCCTCGTAGGCTTCATCGACGACCAGTTCGGCCTTCCCCCTCTCTTTCGCTTGGCCGTTCAGATCCTGACCGCCCTCCTCTTGGTGGCCAGCCGCATTCGCTTAGAGGCCGCCTTTGGTACCCCCTTTGACCCGCTCCTCTCGGTTCTCATCACCGTAGTCTGGATCGTGGGGTTGACCAATGCCATGAACCTCCTCGATGGGTTGGACGGCCTGGCCGGGGGGGTAAGCTACATCACTGCGATGAGCCTGATGGCCGTCTCGGCTCAGTTTTCCGACCGGGCAGCGGCGACCTTGGTCCTGGCTGCTTTGGCTGGGGCAGCTCTAGGCTTTCTCCGCCACAACTTTCATCCCTCGCGGATCATCATGGGCGATGCGGGAGCTTATTTCTTTGGCTATGTCCTCGCCGCCACAAGCATTTTGGGCAGCTTGAAGCTCACCACCGCGTTGAGCATCGTCCCCCCGCTTCTGTTCCTCCTGCTCCCTTTTTTGGATACCGCTCAGGTCTTTATTCGCCGCCTCTTAAGAGGTCAGAACCCCCTTGCGACGCCCGGGCGGGATCACGTGCACCACTGGCTCCTCGCCCGCGGCTACTCTCAGCGGAGCGTCGCCCTGATCCTATGGGGAGTGACCTTGGTCTTCAACCTCTTGGGCATGCTTTGGCAGGGCATCCGACCGATGGCCATCCTCCTTTCCGTGCTGACCACGCTGGCCTTACTGGCGTTTACGGTCTGGCGAAGGCTCCGTCCCGAACGGGTTCCTTATTCCTCTAAATCATGAAGATCGTCGTGCTCGCCTTCGGTACCCGTCCAGAGGCCACCAAGATGGCTTTGGTCTACCATGCCCTCCGGCGCATCGAGGGCCTGGTGCCTAAAGTTCTCCTGAGCGGCCAGCATCGCGAGCAACTCCAGCAGGCGCTGGAGCTCTTCGAGGTGCCCATCGAGGTCAACCTCGAAGTGATGACGGATCGCCAGGAACTCACGGAGCTGGCGGGCCGGTTACTCCCCCAAGCCGCTCAAGCCCTTCGTCGCCTCCAAGCGGATTACGTGCTCGTCCATGGCGATACCTTGACCACCTTTACCCTGGCTTGGGCCTCGTTCTTGCTGAGGATCCCAGTCGGCCACGTCGAAGCAGGGCTTCGCTCCCATAACCTGGCCGAGCCCTTTCCAGAGGAGGCGAACCGCCGGCTCACCGATCTTTTGACCGATCTCGACTTTGCTCCCACCTGGCTAGCTTGGGAGAATCTTCGCCGAGAAGGAAAGCCGGTGGAGCGAATTCTGGTCACCGGTCAGACCGGGATCGATCACATCCTCTACGCCGCTCGTCGCCCCATCGATTTAAGGGAGCGAGGCCTTCCGCCAGGCCCTTACGTCACGATCACCATGCACCGCAGGGAGAATTGGGGGAAATTGGGAGCTTTGGCTCAGGTCTTGGCTCGAGTGGCGACTGAGCATCCCGAGTTCCGCTTTGTCTATCCCGTCCACCTCAACCCGGTGGTCCGCGAAGCGGTCTGGCCGATCCTCGGCGGTCTCGATAACGTCACGCTGACCGATCCGCTCGACTACGCCGCTATGGCCAGTTTGTTGGCTCGAAGCGAGCTTATCGTGACCGACTCAGGAGGGCTTCAGGAAGAGGGGGCTGCTCTTTCTGTCCCCGTGGTGGTCCTGCGCAACGTCACAGAGCGTCCCGAGGGCCTGGAGGCCGGATCGCTGCTTTTGGCAGGCACCGAGCCAGATCAGGTCTACCAGATCCTTTCACGCCTATTGGGCGACCCGAGCCAGCGCGCTCAGATGAGAAAAGCCAAGAACCCTTACGGCGATGGTCGAGCGGTCGAACGGGTTGCCCAGGGGGTTGCCTGGAGGCTGGGCCTCGCTCCTCGGCCAGAGGATTGGAGGCCTCAGGCGAGCTCGAGCTCGAGGTGAGCCTCTAGGTGCCCTACCGTCAGGCCACGGTAGTTGGTCCTCGCAGGGCGCCTCCGTTCTGGCCACGTTGCTGCAGCCAAAAGGCCGAGGCGCTCCAGAAGGGTGAGCACGATGGGTTCGCGGGCAGGGCTCGAGCCATCCTCGACCTTGAGGGCAACCCCGACTGGTCCCCAGGGACTTTCGCGGAGCGCGAGGCCTTGGTAGCCATCGGCTCCCCCCTTGGCGACCAACGGGAGGTGCTCCATCAGCAGGGTATCTAGGCTGCGACTTCCTCCCACGAGCTGTGGATACTCCCGCATGGCTTGATAGACCTTCTCTAACCCCTCTTGATACTGGGCGGGTGCATTTTCAGGAGCGGCCAGCTGGGCGAAGAGCCAGGCTCCTCGAGTCAGGGGAAGGGCGAAGGTGGGGACACTGCAGCCGTCGATTGCGACAGCAACCTCGTTCAGTCGGCTGAGCTCCCGTAAGGTGGTCAGATTGAGCTGTTGGACAGGGTGTTCTGGACGTTCGTAACCTTCGAGGGGAGCGCCGAGGGCCAGAGCTGCTGCGAGCATCCCAGCGTGCTTGCCCGAGCAGTTGTGGTGTAGGGGGGAAGGGGCTTCTCCACGAGCTTCGAGCTCTTTCCGGCTTTCCTCAGCGAGGGGAGGATGGACCCCGCAAGCGAGCGATTCGGGCCCTAGCCCAAGCCGCTCGAGGAATTGGGCAACACCCTCGACGTGGATGGCCTCACCGTGATGAGAGGCGCTGGCGAGGGCAAGCTCGCGAGGTCCTAGCCCGTAGCGGGTGACTGCTCCCGAAAGGAAGAGCGCCTGGCTCTGAAAGGGTTTGGCCGAGGAGCGAAGGAAGGTGGTGAGGCCGGGCTGACCTGCGTAGGCGAGCAGCTGGCCCTGAGGATTGACGATAGCTAACGATACGCGGTGGACGTTCTCGATGAGGCGGCCCCGATAGGCCAAGACAGCTGCGCTCACAGGTTGACTCCTTCTGCCCCTTGCGTAAGGGTACCCTTAGTTGGCGTGCGTCCGGAGCCGGGCCAGCAGCTCTTTGCCCCCTTGCTCGAGGAGGTCGAGGGCCAGTTCAGAGCCCAGCTCACGGGCTTCGGAGGCTTCTCCATCGATTTCGCCCCGAATGAGCTCCAGGCCGTCAGGGGAGAGGATGACTCCTTCAAGGTGCAAGCTTCCATCTTCGGGAGCTAGCGCCAGGGCGCCGACTGGGCTTTCGAGCGGTGCTCCGAGCCCTTGGAGAAAGCTCCGTTCCGCCAGAGTGCGATCAAAGGAGGGGCGGTGGTTCTGGCTGTAGGCGAGCTCTTCGGCCCAATCATCCCCTTGTCGGACCACAAGGCCTAACGCTCCTTGTCCGGGAGCGGGGAGCATGATCGAGGGATCCACGAATTGGTCGATGCGGTTGCGCAGATCGAGGCGAAGAAGGCTGGCGGCGCCGAGGACCACCCCGTCGACCTGGTGGGCTAGAGCCGCGAGGCGCTCCTCCACTTCTCCTTTGAGTTCTCGGATTTGGAGGTCAGGACGATAGGCCCGGAGTTGGGCTTGCCGGAGGGGGCTGCTGGCCCCTACCACGGCTCCTTTGGGGAGATCTTCAAGGCGTTTAAAGGTCTTGCCACTGAAGACCTCTCGGGGATCAGAGCGCCGGGGAACTGCCACCAGCCGGCAGCCAGCCATCTCTTCAGAGGGGAGGTGTTTGAGGGAATAAAGCGCGATATCGATCTCGCGGGCGAGCAGGGCTTGATGGAGCTCGCGATGAGTCTCGAGAGGGCCTTTATCGTTGAGAGAAAGAGCCTTGATCTTGAACTCCGCTTCCGGCCAGTCTTCTTTGAGGCGCTCGACCAGCCAGCGGGTGTGGGCCAGCCCGACCAGGCTTCCTCGTGTGCCAACCACGATGACCCGCATACGCACCTATATTACTGGCCCCAAGGGTTATTCGCCTACTACGAAGTAGATCTGATGGGGCTCGAGGAGGATCAGGAGTAAGGCCGGCTGCCCGGAGCTACCCTGAAGGTGATAGATGTCTTCGCGGAGACCTCCGGAGAGTGTGCGGGTGGTGGGAGCTGAGGCGAAGTAGCCGCCTAGGGCAAAGTCGGTAAGTAGGTCATGGACATAGCCAGCCTCCAGGCCCATGGCGAGACCGGTCGCCTCGTAGACCTGCAAGTGGGCGTAACGAGAAGGATGAGGCACGAAGGCGAGGATCGACGCGGTTCCCTGGCCGAGCAACCGGAAGGTTCCTGGAGGGAGCTGGACGCTGGGGTCGAGGGCTAAGCTGGTCGCGCTGCTCACGATCAGCCCGCTGAGCTGGGCCTGGGCGAAGCTCAGGCTAAGGAGCAAGGTCCAAAGGAGCTTCCTCATGACCCAAGCTTAGAAAGGCCTGGAGTTTGAGAATGGTCATTTGCAGTCTCGGGTGATCGGCCATCAACACGAGCTCTCCTCGCAGATCGTTGGGGTTCCTAGGGTTGAGGAGGGTAGGGGGCTTTATGCTAAAAGGCGTGCTCGACTTTGTCGGTGTTCAAGATCTTTGGACTGCTGAAGAGCAGGCTCTTCAGCGCAGCGCCCGCCGCTTTCTCGAAGCAGAGGCTCTTCCCCACATCGCTCGCTGGTGGGAAGAAGGTACCTTCCCCCGTGAGCTCATCCCACGCTTTGGCCAGATGGGGTTTTTGGGCCCGACCCTACCCCCGCGCTATGGAGGCGGAGGAGCCAGCAGCACGGCCTATGGGATCATGGCCTACGAGCTGGAGCGGATCGACTCCGGCCTGAGGAGCTTTTGCAGCGTCCAGAGCTCCTTGGTCATGTACCCGATCTACACCTATGGTTCGGAGGAGCAGAAGGAGACGTATCTTCCTCGCTTAGCTCGCGGCGAGTTGGTCGGTTGCTTTGGCCTTACAGAGCCCGATGGAGGCTCGGACCCTCAAGGGAATATGCGCACCCGGGCTCGCCGGGACGGCTCCTCATGGGTCCTCGAGGGGAGCAAGATGTGGATCACCAACGGGAACCTGGCTGACCTTGCGGTGATCTGGGCCAAGGATGAGGAGGGGATCGTCCGGGGCTTCTTGGTTCCCACCACGACGCCTGGCTTTGAAGCCCGGGAGATCCACCACAAGATGAGCCTGCGGGCTTCGGTGACTAGCGAACTCATTTTGCGTGAGGTCCGGGTGCCCGATGAGCTTCGGCTCCCGAAGGCCGAGGGGCTCAAGGCTCCCCTCTCTTGTCTCACTCAGGCCCGCTTCGGCATCGTCTGGGGAGCTTTGGGCGCTTTGGAGGCGGTCTACAGCGAAGCCCTGGCCTTTGCCCAGAGCCGCCGGACCTTCGGCCGCAGCCTGGCGTCTCGCCAGCTTGTTCAGGAGAAGCTTGCCCGGATGGTCGCCGACCACAGCAAGGGTCTCCTCTTGGCCTGGCGCCTCGCCCAGCTCAAGGATGCCGGAACCCTGCATCCGGCTCAGGTGAGCCTTGGGAAGCGGGACAACGTTCGGGCCGCCCTGCAAGCAGCGCGCTTAGCCCGCGAGATCCTTGGGGGAAGTGGGATCACGCTCGAATATCACGCCGTGCGGCACATGCTCAACCTTGAGACGGTCGATACGTATGAAGGTACGTACGACATTCACACCCTGATCCTGGGGCGAGAGCTCACTGGGGAGGACGCCTTGGCATGATCCAGGTCTTTACAGGGGATCCCTTGTTGGCCCGCGAGGCGCTTCTAGCCGAGGCCCGCCATCTGGGGATCGAAGCTCGGATGCTTCCGCCGGAGCCCTCGCGCCTTTGGGAGGAAGCCGGGGGTGGCCTCTTTGGCTCCGGAGCGCTCCTGGACCTACGCGAGCTGCCCGAGGGGGGGTGGAAGGCCTTGAGGGAGGTCCTCGAGGCATTGCCCCCGTCAGCCCGCGTCCTCATCCTGGATCCTCGGCCTACTGCTGCGCGCAGCCGTTGGTATGAGGAGCGGGTCGAGCGGCGAGCCTGCCCAGCCCCCTCACCTGCCGAGCTTCCGCGTTGGATTGAGAATCGGGCGCGCAGCCAGGGCCTCAAGCTTCCCAGCAGTGTCGCTCGCTATCTGGCCTCCCTCGTCGATCTCAAGGAAGACTGGGCCCTTGCCGCTTTGGACCAGGAGCTAGCCAAACTGGCCCTCTGGCCGCCTCCCCTCACCGTAGAGCGGATCCGCCCCTTACTCGCATGGCAGCCTCCGACGTCGGCCTTCGACCTGATTCGGGCGCTCAATGAGCGGCAGGTTGAGCGGGTCTGGCAGCTGATGGAGCGCTTGTTCGAAGTCGAGGAGCCTCTTCGGATTCTGGGCGCGCTCACGTGGCAATATGCCCACCTTGCCCGGACCTGGGCGCTCGTGCAGGATGAACCCCAGATCGAGGAATCAGCCCTCGCCCGCCGGTTGGCCCTCCATCCCTACGTCGCTCGCCAGCTCAAAGGTCTCGCCCAGCGGTTGAGCCGCCAGGAGCTAATGGAGGCCCTTCGGCTTTTGGTGATGGCCGAGCGAGCGGTCAAGAGGGGGGAGCTTCTCGCCTCAGTGGCGTTGGAAGGGGCGATTTGGGGGCTGCTCTCCGGTCAAAGCGGGGCCTGGTCTGAGCTGTTTGGGTCGATGGTGGTAGGATGATCCTTGAGGTTCGCTCGAGCGAGGAGAGTCTGTGATTCGCATCCTGTTGGTGGATGACCACGCGCTGTTTCGCCAGGGGCTCGCGAGCCTGCTGGCCAGCGAGGAGGGGTTTCGGGTGGTAGGGGAAGCCCGCGATGGGCGGGAAGCGCTTCGCTACGCTTTGGAGATCAAACCGGACATCATCCTCATGGACATCCAGATGCCGGGGATCGATGGGGTCCAGGCGACTCGGGAGATCCTGCGGGAGTGGCCGGAGGCTCGAGTCATCGTCCTGACCATGTACCGTCAGGATGCCTATGTCTTTGAGGCGGTCAAAGCGGGGGCCCGGGGTTATCTGCTCAAGGACGTGGATGCCCGGGAGCTCATCGAGTCCATTCGGCGGGTTCACGCAGGGGAGGTCCTGTTGGATCCAGAGCTCGCCGAGCAGATCATTCAGGATTTCAAAGAGAAGCGCGTTGCTGAGCCCAATCCACCTAGTGAGCTCTCTGAGCGGGAGGTCCAGATTTTAAAGCTGGTGGCTCAGGGTCGCACGAATCAGGAGATTGCCGACCATCTCGGCCTTTCTGAAAAAACGGTGCGGAACCGCCTCTCCGAGATCTTTCAGAAGCTCCATCTCAACAACCGCACCCAAGCGGCCTTGTATGCCTTGCGCGAGGGTCTTGCTGGAGAGGAAGGGGATACCTGAGCGTGGGGGACCCTCTAGAGCTTCTGGCTGCGCTGGCCGGAATCGCGGGTGAAGAGGCGCGGGCGGACTGGGTCGAGGATCAGCTGAGCAGCCTTGGGCTTTCCCCAAAGCGGGATGACGAGGGCAATGTCTGGGCAGGTTCCGGCGAGCTCCTGCTGGTGGCCCACCTCGATACGGTGCTTCCTCCCCAGGGTTACCGCGTCGATGGGGGGCGCTGGTATGGGCCGGGCCTTGGCGATAACTCGGCTGGGGTCGCCGTGCTTTTATCCGAGGCGCTCGCGCTCTCAGCTAAGGGAGTGACGCTCGCCTTCAGCGTGGGGGAAGAGGGGCTTGGTAATCTTCGAGGCGCTCGCGCGCTGGTTCGCCAGCTTGGCCCTCGCCGCCTTCTTGCGGTCGATGGCTATGTGCCCACCTTAGTGGCTCAGGCGGTGGGCTCAGTGCGTTTGAGGGCGATCTTCCAAGGGCCGGGGGGGCATGCTTGGGGGGATCGGCAGCGCCCGTCCCCAGTGCCTGCTTTGGGCGAAGCCTTGGTGGGTCTGTATCGGTTGGATCGCAGCGCGGAGACGAGCCTCAACGTCGGTCGCGTATGGGGAGGGGAGGCCATCAACGCCATTCCCCAGGCTGTGGGTTTGGAGCTTGATCTTCGAGCCCGCGATCCGGAAGAGCTCAAGATCTTAGAGCAAGGAGCCCGTGCCATCCTCATGGAAGCAGCGCGCGCTCATGGGGTGGAGCTCTCCTTGAAGGTCTTAGGGGAGCGTCCAGCGGGCTCTACCGTGACTCCCGATCTCCTGGCTGCTTGCGTGGAAGCGCTCCGCCAGGAAGGTGTCGAGCCCCGCCTCACTTGCGGCTCGACAGATGCGGCAGCTGGGGTTGAGCTCGGCATTCCGGCCCTGGCCTTAGGGGTCTATCGAGGTGGAGGAGCCCACACGCCGGAGGAATGGGTGGAGCCGGAGTCGCTGTGGCTAGGAAAGCGCCTGCTGCGCAGGGTGGTCGAGGTGCTATGCGCATCGGTTTGCTAAGGACGTGGTGCGGAGGACGCTATCTTCCGTTCTGGCGGGTCTTTTTGCAGGAGCTAGGCTTGGAGCTGGTGGAGGCGGATCAGGGGGCTGAAGCCGATCTTGAGGTCTGCGGACCGATCCGGAGGGTTCTTGGGGAAGTGCAGAGCCTCAAGCGGCGGGTCGATTACCTGCTCCTGCCTGACCTGCAGCTTGGCGTCGAGAGCCTTCGGGGGGGCGGTCAGTGCCCTTGGCTGGCGAGCCTGGAGACCGCTCTGCGCTTTCAGGTTCCCGATCTTCCTCCTCTTCTCCGCGTTCCCGGCGAGCTGGGTCCCCAGCTCATGAGCCAGGCAGTGGAGATTGGCCAGCTCCTTACTCAAAATCCCCCCTTGGTCCGCCGAGCCTGGGAGCGAAGCCGCTACCTCCTTCACCCTCCCGCTCCCTCGGCCTCCCTCGGGCGAGGAATTGGGATCGTCGCTCAGCCATACATTCGAGAAGACCCCACGCTTCAGGGGGGGGTGGAGGAGGCCTTGCGGGCTCGGGGGCTTCATCCCCTCTGGCCTTCGCTGGAGCCTGCTCGTTTGCGGGAAGAGGGGTTGAAGAGTGGGGTGCGCTTGGACCTTCCTACCGACCTCGAGTTGGCGGGTGCGAGCTGGTACTTTGCGCGTTCGGGAAGTGTGGAGGGCATTGTCTATCTCAGCGCCAATCGCTGCGATCCGATCCCCTCTTTGGCCCGCAAGCTCGCCCGCTCGCTGACCAAACCCTGGGCCTTTTTGGTGGTCGGAGAGGATTGGAGCGAGCCCCTTGGCCGCTTGGTTCAGGAGCTCTCGATGCGCTGAAGCACCGCACCGACGAGGTAGAGAGAGCCAGTGACCAAGATAGGAGCGGGAGGAAGAGCCTTGAGGGCTTCGTCGAGGGCCCCGGAGGGCTCTTGAAAAAAGGGAGCGGGCCGGACGGCCTGGAGGGCAGCTGCCTCTAAGCCCCCCTCGCCGGCAAGGGTATAGCGGACGCTGAGCGCTTGAGGGAGCAGCGCGGCGAGGACCGCACGATAGTCTTTGCGCGGAAAGCCGCCATAGATGAGGTGGTAGCCCTTGAGCTCCTGGGCCAGCGCTCGCGCGGCGGGGGGATTATGTGCTCCGTCGAGGATCAGCTCAGCCCCTCGATAGTTGAGCCGTTGGAGGCGCCCAGGGTGGTGGGCAGAGCGCAGGCCCTGGGCGATGGCCGCCTCGGGGACTCCGAGCAGGCGGGCAGCGGCGGCAGCTAGCGCGGCGTTCGTTCGCTGGAAGCGGCCGGGCAGGTTGGGCTCGACTGGGAGCTCGAAGAGGGGGCCTTCGGTGTAGAGAGGGGCCTGGCGGTCTGAGGCCACTGCTCGGATCACCTCCAAGCCAAGACCCTCGGCTTGGGTGAGCACCGGGGTCTTGAAGCGAATCGCCCCAGCTTTCTCCCGCGCGACCGCCTCGAGGCTTCCCCCGAGGACCTCGAGGTGGTCCTCCCCGATGTTGGTGATCACGGTCAGGGCGACGTGGGGGAGGACATTGGTGGCATCGTTGAGACCTCCTACTCCTGCTTCGACGAGCGCGAGGGGGACTTGGGCTCGAGCGAAGTGAAGGAACGCTAAGGCAGTGACGAGGTCGAAGAAGGCGGGTGCGGGCTCAAGGGTAAGGGTTTGGACGGTACTCAAAAAGGAAAGGACCTCTTCCCGCGAAATCTCCCCTCGGTGGGTGCAAATCCGTTCCTCCAAGCGAATCAGGTGGGGGCTGATCGTGCTGCCGTAGGGCCGGCCGGCAGCCCGCAGGATGGCCTCCAAGAACGCGACCACGCTCCCCTTTCCGTTGGTTCCCAAGACGTGGACCGCCTGGAACGTCCGTTCTGGGTGTCCAAGGGCCTCCAGAAGCACCTGGATTCGCTCGAGACCTCGAGGGGCTCCCCGCCGACTCTGATGATAGAGCCAGTCGAGGGGGTCGTTCATGTGGTGGCGCGCACGACCACGACGGGTCGGGTCGCTCGGTGGAGCACCCCTTGGGTCACGGAGCCCAAAAACAGCTGAGAGAGGCCGCTGCGCCCGTGGGTGCCCATGACGATGAGATCGTGCTCGTGCGACTCGGCCAGGATGGCTTCGACGGGATGGCCCTCGACGAGCTTGATCTCCGCGGGCACCCCTTCTTGCTGGGCGAGCTCTTGGGCCTGGGCTAGGGCGCGCTCACCGACTGCCCGGTAGTCCTTCTGTAGAGCGGGATAGTAAGGGACAACCTCAGGGCCGATGGCCAGAAAGCCCAGAGGCTCTTCGACATAGAGGAGGGTGACCTGGGCAGAGAGCTTGCGAGCGAGGTCGAGGCCTTGACGCACGGCAGCCTGGCTGGCCGGACTTCCATCGGTGGGGATCAGGAGCTTCATGGGCTGATCCTACCCTACTCGGCGTACTGCAGGGCATAGAGCTTGCTGTAGTAGCCCCCTTGAGCCAACAAGGCTTCATGGGTTCCTTCTTCGACCAACTGCCCCTTACGGAAGACGAGAATTCGGTCGACCCCTCGAATGGTGGATAAGCGATGGGCGATGATCACCGAGGTCCGCCCTTCAGTGACCCGCCAGAGGGCCTCTTGGATCTGGACCTCCGTTTCGGAGTCGATGTTCGAGGTGGCCTCATCGAGGATGAGGAGGATGTCGGGGTTGTGGAGGATTGCTCGAGTGAGGGCGAGCAGCTGCTTCTGGCCGGTGGAGAGCCCCCCTCCTCGCTCGTGGAGAGGGGTCTGGTAGCCCAAAGGTAGTTTCTCGATGAACTCGGCGGCGCCTACGAACTCAGCGACCTCTCGAATCCGCTCGAGGTCGAGGCTGGGATCTCCCAGGCTGAGGTTGTACTCGATCGTCCCGCTAAAGAGAAAGGGATCTTGCAGGACGATTCCGATGGCGCGCCGAAGCTCTCGCTGGCGATAGTCTCGTACGTCGCGCCCATCGATGAGTACCCGGCCTTTTTGGGGATCGTAGAAGCGGGCGATGAGGCTGATCACGCTGGTCTTCCCCGCTCCAGTGGCCCCGACCAAGGCGACTTTCTCGCCAGGCTGGATGTGGAAGCTGATCCCTCGCAGCACCCACTCCTCCTCCCGCGGTTCGACGCCGCGGGGAGTATAGGCGAGCCAGACGTTCTCGAAGGTGATATCGCCCCGAAAGTGGGTCACCGGTAGAGCTCCCTCGCGGTCTTGAACTTCCTCAGGGGTGTCGAGGAGCGTGAAGACACGTTCAGCAGAAGCCATCGCTCCCTGGAAGAGGTTGAACTTATCGGCGAGGTCCTGGAGGGGGCGGAACATGCTCGAGGTGTACTGGGTGAAGGCCACCAGCAAACCGATGCTCAAAGTGTGCTGCACGACCTGTCCGCCGCCATACCAGACGAGGAGGGCCACCGCGGCCTCGCCTAAGAAGCCGACCAAAGGGTAAAAGACCGCAATCCAATGAATGATCTCGACGTGGGCATCCCTAAGCTCTTTGTTGAGCCGGTCGAAGCGGGTGGACTGGCGAGCTTCTTGATGAAAGAGCTGGGTGGTCCGCACCCCTGAGAGGTTTTCGTTGAGCGCGGCGTTGACCCGCGAGAGGCGCAGCCGCATGGTTCGATAAGCCGCGCGCATCTTCCGCTGCATGAGGATGGTCAGCCAGAGGAGCGGGGGAATGAGCGTGAAGATGACCAAAGAGAGCTTCCAGTCCAGGATGAGCATGAAGCTCAAGACCCCAAGCAGCAAGAAGGCATCGGAGAGAAGCCCTACGAGACCCCCGGTCACGAACTGATTGATCGCTTGGACGTCGGAGGTCACCCGGGTGAGGAGCCTGCCGACGGGCGTGCGATCGAAAAAGCCCAGATGCATCCGCTGAATCTTGCTGAAGATCTCACCTCTTAGATCGAAGAGGATGCGCTGGCCGAGCCAGGCGATGAGGTAGGTCTGGCCGTATTGAGCTCCGAAGCCGATGAGGCGGACGGCCAAAAACGCCCAGATGGCCAGCCAGAGATTATGTTCGCGAAGGGCTATGGGGGCCCGAGCGACCAGGGCTCGGTTGATCGCGAAGCTCAAGATGACCGGAAAGAGGTTTTGGGAGACAGTTGTGACCAGAAGGAGGAGGACAGTCGCGGCGACAGCTTTCCAGTAAGGGACCACGTAGCCTAAGATCCGGCGCGCTAGCCGGCTATCGAAGGCCTTGCGATAAGCATCCTCCTCGATCATCCTTCCACCTCGCTGGAAAGGCGCTGGATGCGGTCTAACTCGGCGTAGTGCCCCCCTGCGGCCAGAAGCATCTCATGGGTTCCTTCCTCGACGATCTGCCCATCCTCTAAGACCACGATCCAGTCGGCGTGCCGGAGCGTGCTCGTCCGGTGGGCGATGAGAAGGGTGGTCTGTCGGCCCAAAAGCCCTTTGAGCCCTTGGAAGATGCGCGCCTCGGTCTCGGTGTCGACGGCGCTCATCGCTTCGTCGAGGATCAGGATCTTCGGTCGGCTCGCGAGGGCCCGGGCGAGAGCGACGCGCTGTCGCTGTCCTCCCGAGAGGGTGATCCCCCGTTCGCCGAGCAGCGTCTGGTATCCCTTGGGAAACGAGAGGATGTCGTCATGGATACCTGCGAGTCGAGCGACTTCCTCGATGCGCTTGAGGTCGAGCTCTGGAAGGCTAAAGGCGATGTTCTCGGCGATGGTCTCGGAAAAGAGAAACGGTTCTTGGGGGACGACCGCGATGCTCTGGCGCAGCAGGGCAAGGGGGATCTTGCGCACCTCAACGCCTCCCACGTAGACCTTGCCGGAGCTCGGTTCGTAGAGCCTAGGGATGAGGCTGGTGAGCAGCGTCTTACCGCTCCCCGTCTTTCCTGTCAGGCCCAGGGTCATCCCCTCGGGGATCGTCAGGTTGATGTCCTTGAGCACCGTTCGACCCCCCAGCTTGAGGCTCACATGTTCGAAACGGATCTCTCCAGAAAGATGGGTGAGCGCCTGGGTCTGGGGCCCATCCTGGATTTTGGGTTGGGTCTGAAGGATTTCCTTAAGGCGGAACCAGCTGGTTCCACCTTGCTGGATGGTGCCGAGCAGCTCTCCTAGGCCGATGATGGGCCAGGAGAGCATGAGGAGGTAGGCGTTGAACTGGACCAGAGTTCCTAAGCTCAGAGCCCCGTGGATGACTTGGCTTCCCCCGTAGGCGAGGAGCACCAGATACGCAAGGCCCATGAGCCCGAACATGATGGCGCCCAGAGGGGCATCGACGAGCGCGAGGGAGAGGCTGGCGCGCACGTAGTCCTGGTTGAGCTTGAGGAAGTTCGCAATCTCCCGATCCTCCATGGCGAAGCCCTTGACGACCCGAATCCCCGAGAAGTTTTCCTGAGCCTTAGCGGAGATGCGATCAAAGGCTTCTTGGGCTTCTCGCCAGCGCCGATCGATGATCCTTAAAAGCGCCCGCATGATGAAGAAGATCGGGGTGAGGACCACAAGGATGAGGAGGGTGAGGCGGACATCGGCGAGGAACATCGCGAAGAGCGCGAAGAGGATGAGCAACCCAACCCGCCAGCCCATCAAGGTGGCCTGGGCGATGGCGAGCCGGACCTCGCCGAGATCGGTGTTGAGCCGGTTCATGAGATCGCCGAGGCGGGTCTGGTCATAGTAGGAGGCATCCAGCCAGAGCAGGTGCTGGAGCAGCTTTTTCCTGAGGTCGTACTCGAGGTAACGGTTCGGCGTGTTGGCTAGTTTGCGGTGGGCGTACTGGAAGAAGGCGGCGGCTCCGGCTGAAAGGAGGATGAAGAGGGCATCCAGGAGATAGGCTCTGTCTCCTCGGGTCAGCGCATCGATCGCTCTTCGCAAGAACAAAGGGACGGCGACGGTAAATCCTTGGGCGAGGGCGCCAGCCAGAAGACCGACGGCGATCGGCCAGCGGTAAGGGCGAAGGTAGGGCCAAAGATCTTGCCAGGCGCTCCAGATCGATTGCTGCTCCATGCCGCTCCCCCAAGAAAAGCCTATTCTAACATGCCCAGGCGCTCGAGTTGTTGAACGAGGGCTTGAGCAGCTTGGAGCTCTTTAGGTCCAAAGGCTTCCAGGCTCGGATGAATGGCCTTGAGGATGCCCCGACCCTGAGGCAAGGAGAGCCATAGTTCCGAGCGAGCTTCGAGATAGCAGACCAGGCTTTGCTCCTCGACCTCGCTGGCTCCGAGAAGAAAAGCTTCTCCTTGGAGGACCAAGGGTGTGGGGCCGCTATCCAGGCCGAGCCAGGTGGGCTCACTCCCTGTGCCAGCAGAGGCCCTGAGCGCGAGTCCCTCGGGCTGCTTCCAATAGAGGCCGATCCAGGCGAACTGGGGGTGAAGGCGCTGGAATTCGGCGAGCACCTCGGCGAGCTCCATGAATCGATGTTATCAGCTCGCTCCGACCAGCTTTGAGGGATCTGCTCTGTTGATCGGAGCGACGTTTCCCGCTGGACTTCCGCCAGGCGTTGATGATGACGCGAGGCTTTTTCCCGTGTGGCATTGCGGGCTTCTTCGCTCATTGCCCTGCCAGGCGGAAGCGCACTTCGGCTCCCGGTCTGAGCTGGGCGAGGTAGGGAAGATCGTCGGGGTAGATCAGAGCAGGTTTGGCATAGCCTCCCAGCGTCCCCCGATCCTGGAGCAGGATCAGGGGGCTGCCCCCTGGCGGCACCTGGATGGCGCCGAGTGGGGTTCCCTCCGAAGGAACCTCTCCTCCAGGGACCGGTGGCCCTTCGAGTCGGAGGGCAGTGCGGTCTCCTTGAGCAAGGCGAAAGGGGTGGGAGAGGAGGGTGGCGAGCGCTTCCGGGCTAGCTTGTGGACCGGGAAGTAGGCGGAGGGGGCGCTCCTCGAGCGCTTGGCTCAAGCGAAAACCGGGACGGCATGGTTTGAGCTTGGCAGCTCCCAGGAGATCTCCAGCCTGGAGGGGGCGCCCGATACGGGCGCGTAGATCGGTTGCAGAGCTGCCGAGAAAGCGGTTGGCCTCGAAGCCTCCAGCAAGAGCAAGATAGCCTCGCGCCCCTTTGGGACTGGGGACGAAGCGAAGCGTCTCGCCGGGGCGGAGCAGAAAGCTCTCGCCGACGGGGAGGGGTTCTTGCCCCCTCACAGGGATCATGCCAAAGCCAGCAAAAGCCAGACAGACGGGGCGAAGGGCGCTCAGGATGGGTCCGTGCAGGTTGAGCTCGAGGATGGGAGCTCCTGGGGGATTGCCCACCAGGGCGTTGGCCCGCCGGGCTGAGCGGGGATCCAGGGGGCCGGAGCGGGCGAGACCCAGGCGGCCGACCATGAAGCGCCCTGAGTCGACCAAAAGATCTAACAACCCGGGAGCCTCGACCCGCAGGACAGGGAAGCGAGGCTCGACGGGAAGCAGGTTAAAGGGTGTAGGAAGCGGGGGGGAGTCGCCGAAGCTGGGGAGGAAGCGAACCCGGTCTCCCGGTTCGAGGAGAAAAGGGGGATCCCGGTGGGGGTCGTAGAGCGAGATCAAAGCCCGGCCGAGGAGGTGCCACCCCCCAGGAGAGGGGAGCGGATAGATGCCGGTCTGCCGTCCAGCAATGGCCACTCGATGAGCGGGTACTGGGCGGGGAGTGGGTCGACGGGGTAATTCGAGGCGGGGATCGAGGGGAGCGAGAAAGGGAAACCCAGGCAGGAAGCCGATGGCCTGCACGCGGTAGGTCGGCGCGCTGTGGCGGGCGATCACCTCGTCGGGGCTCAAGCCGAGGGCCTGGGCGATTTCGGGCAGCTCCTCGCCGTAGTGGACCGGGATCTCGTGGAGCTTGCCGGAGGTGCTTTGAGGAAGAGCCTGGCGAAGCCAACGCAGGACTCGACGAGGCGAAAGGGCCTCGTCGAACTCCACGAAGAGGTTGGTATAGCCGGGGACCAGATCGGTGATCCCGGGAAGCGGATGGTCGAGGAGCCAAGGAACAAGCGCCGCAGGATCGGGGGCTGGGTGGTAGAGGTGCGGCATCAAGCAGCCTGCACAGCGATGCCGTGGGCTTCGAGGATCGCGCGAATCGCCCTGGCAACTGCGGGAGCCCGAGGATGATCGCCGTGGACGCAAAGCGTCTCGATCTGGACTGGAAGCTCACCTCCATCGAGGCTCTGGATCTTACCGCGAACCATGGCTAAAGCCCGCTGGGCGGCGAGGTCGGGGTCCTCGATGATCGCGCCGGGAAGATGGCGGGGAGCCAGGCGCCCATCGGCGAGGTAGCCCCGCTCGGGGAAACCTTCCCGCAGCACGGGGAGGCCCAGCGCGCGGGCTTCTTCTTCAAGGGGAGTGCCCGGCAGGACGACCAAGGGAAGCTTGGGATCAAAAGCGTGCACCGCCTCAGCCAAGGCCCGTGCGGTCGAGGGCTCGCGGGTGGCTTGGTTGTAGAGGGCTCCGTGCGCCTTCACGTGGTGGAGCCGAGCTCCATGCGCTTTGAGGAATGCGCTGAGCGCGCCGATCTGATACAAGACATCAGCCCGGATCTCCTCCTCACTCGCCTGAAGCTCTCGGCGGCCGAAACCTACCCGGTCGGGAAAGCTTGGGTGGGCGCCGATGGCCAGGCGATGCTGAAGGGCCAGGCGGACGCTTCGCTCGATGGTTTTGGGGTCTCCAGCGTGAAAGCCGCAGGCCAGATTGACCGAGGTGAGGTGGGGAAAGAGGGCCTCGTCGTCTCCCAAAGACCACACTCCATAGGACTCCCCGGCATCTGCATTGAGATCGATCGTCATGCCCCTTTAGGATACTGCTCCGCAAGGGGTTCAGGCGTCTTGGCCGCGATGCGCCCCCGCTCAAAGAGATAGAACGCCGCGGGGACCACGAAGAGGGTGAGGATCGCTGAGACCACGATGCCTCCGAACATGACCACTCCGAGTCCCTGGCCGAACTCAGCTCCCGCTCCGCGAGAGAGGACCAGGGGGAAGCTGATGACCAAGACGGTGATCGTGGTCATCGCGATGGGGCGCAACCGGAGGCGGGCAGATTCGACCAGGGCTTCGTTCAGCGACATCTGATCGAGCCGTTCGACGACGAAGTCAAGGTAAAGGATCGCGTTCTTGGCCGAGAGGCCGATGAGGAGGAGCATGCCCATGACCCCGAAGATGTCGAGGGTGACGCCGAAGAGTCCGATGAACCAAAGCGCTCCGGCGATAGCCAAGGGGACCGGAAGGAGGAGGTAGATCGGGTAGCGAAAGGAGTTGAACTGAGCCCCCATGACCAAGTAGACGAGGAGGAGGGAGATAAGGAAGATCGACGTGGCGGTGCCGCTGAGCTGGCGGCTGAGGGCGGCGATCCCGAAGACGTTTCCTGAAGTGAGGCTGAGTCCTCCGTTGAGCAGCCCGGCCCGCTCGAGCTGCTGGCGAAGTTGGTTCTCGAACGCAAGCGGGGGAGGGGCATCCGGCGTGAGGTTGAGCGAGTACTCGGCGGTATAAAGACGGTTGTATCGGGTGATCTGAAGAGGGGCCTCGTTGAGCACGAAGCTACCGAGCTGGCCGATGTGCAAGGTGGTGTTCAGGGTCGGGGAGTAGATCGGCAGGCTGAGGAGGGACTGGATGCCGGAGAGGTCCTGCGGATTGGCTTGGACCACGATGGGGTAACTCAACCCCCCCACATCGACACTGCCGGCTTGGCTACCTGAGGTATAGGTGAAGAGGGCCGAGGCGATCTGGCTGGGGGTGATCCCGGTGCCGGCAAGCTCGGCTGGGTTGGGAACGAAGTCGTTCTCCAGGCTGGTTTGGGAGAGGCTGCTGTCTGCGCTCAGGACGTAAGGGTTGCTCCTCATGAGCTGAAGGATCGCCGCGTTGCGCTCGGTGAGGAGGTTGAGGTTAGGGGACGTGATGTCGAGGGAAAGCGCGGCGTTGTTTCCCTGGAATCCCTGCCCCGCGCTGATGAAGACCCGAGCCGAGGGTTGGTCGCGCAAGAAGGCTTGAAGGCTCTTTTGGTCGCGCGCCGCCAGTTCGAAGACGCTCGGGCGGGTACCCACCGGGGTGAGCCGGACGACCATCTGAGCGATGTTTGGAGCGTTGCCTCCGGCGAAGATGCCGCCAGCCCCCACCACGGTCTGTACGGTGCGGACATAGGGCTGGCTCAAAAGGTAGTCTTCGATGGTTCCCACGTAGCGGTTGGTTACCTCGATGGGGGTGCCGCTCGGGAACCTCAAGTTCACGGTCATCGAGCTGTTGTCGCTGGTGGGCACGAAGTTGAAGGGGATCTTGGGGGCGATGAGGATGAAGGTGGCGATGAAGAGCACCCCGGTGATCGCCAAGACCCAAACGCTACGGGAGAGCAGCCGTTCGAGGAGCCGGGCGTAGCCCTGGCGCGAGCGCTCGAAGACCCACTCGGTTCCGGCGTGGAGCGTGGCTGTCAGAGCCTCCAAGAAGCCGAGGACGACCCGCACGAGGTAGGAGGCGAGGCCGAGTGCGAGAGGATAGAGGAGGAGGGCGAAAGCCCCGAGCCATCGGTGGGTGAGGAGGAAGAAGAGGAGCAGGGCGAGGAGAAGGAGGAGGCCGAGGCCGCACCGCCAAGCCCGCCAGCCCCATGCCAGGGCCTCCTGGGGGCGGAGGAGGATCTGGGCAAAGCCCCGCCAGCTGAGCGGCTGGCTGTCCGGAGTGTAGGCCATGCGGACGGTGAGGAACAAAAGCGCTTCGAACCAAGAGAAGAAAACTGCCGCAGCCAGGCCTAGGGCGAACTGCTGGAGGTAGCGCCCGATGAAGCCCCCGATGAGGCTCACCGGGATGAGCACTGCGATGAGCGAAAGCGAGGCAGCGGCAACTGCCCCGAAGACCTCACTCGCCCCCCGCAGCACCGCTTCCATGCGCCCGAGGCCGAGGCTGCGGTAGCGCTCGACGTTTTCTGCGACCACGATCGAGTCGTCCACGACGATGCCGATGGCCACGACCAGGGCGAGCAAGGAGACCTCGTTGAAGGTGAAGCCCAAGATCGAATACAGGGTTGGGGCGGCGGAGAGGGCGATGGGGATGGCCAGGATCACCGAAAACGCGGTGTTGAGACGGCCCAGAAAGAGGAGGACGACAAAGGCGACCACCAAAGCAGTGATGAAGAGCTCGCGGTACGTGGATTGGATGGAAGCGAGGATCGGCTGGGTGGTGTCGTTGCTGAAGATGATCCGGTATCCAGGAGGAAGTTGGGCGTGGCGAAGGAAGGCGCGGACCGCCTGGGCTACCGCCACCGCGTTGCTCGTCGGCGTCTGCTGGATCGAGACCAGGATCACCGGCTGACCGTTGACCCGGGTATAGTCGGGGGGAATTGCCGCCTCGCGGACCTCAGCGACTTGTCCTACGGTGATCCCCTGGGTCGGGCTGACCAGGATCTGGGCGATCTGCTGGAGGTTGGTGGGTTGGTTCTGGGTGGCAAAGCTCAGGGTATTGCCCGAAGTCGTGATGCTTCCGATGGGCTGGCTCACCGCGCTATTGGTGATGGCTTGCGTGACCTGCTGGGGGGTGAGGTGGTAGTAAGCGAGCTTGCTGGGATTGAGGAGGACCTGAAACTCCTGCGAGGGACCGCCGTCGAGCTGGACGTTAGCCACCCCGGGCAATCGCTGGAGTTCCGGGACGAGGACGTTCTCCGCGTAGGTGTCCACGCTGGCCAGGCTGGCTGCTCCCCCGGAGAGGCCGAACTGCAGGATGGGTTGAGCGTTGGGGTCGAAGGTCTGGACCAGAGGCGTCTGGGCCCCGCTGGGCAAGCGCCCCACGATCTTACCGATCTGGGCGGCCACCTGGTTGGCGTCGCTGTTTTGGTCGGTGCTTGGGTCGAACCTGAGGACCACGCGGCTGAGCCCGGTGCTGCTCGTCGAGTTGATGTCGGTGAGCCCGCTCAGGGTAGAGACGGCCTGCTCGATGGGTTGGGTGACCTCCTCGTCGATGACCGCCGGGGTCGCTCCTGGATAGCGGGTGGTGACCACCACGACCGGGATGTTGACGCTGGGAAGGAGATCGACTCCTAGGCGGGTGGCGTTGAGGAGGCCGAAGACCACCAGGCCGACGAAGATGCCAATCGAAAGGACATAGCGGGTGACCGAGAAGCGAACCAACGGGTTGATCCGATCAAAGAGTTTTTGTTCGAGCTGGCGCAGCGACCTCATGAGGGACCTCCGGGGCGAGCGCTGAATGGAGGGTTAGGGGTGTTGGGTGAGACTACCTGGACCGGACTGCCAGGCAGGAGGCCCGGAGGGGGATTCAAGATCACCTCCGCCTTGGCCGGGATCCCCTGGATGACTGCTGTGGTGCCCGACTCAGCCACGATGGTCACATTGTGAAGAACTGCTTTGCCTTTTTCGATCGTGTAGACAAAGGTGGTGTTGCCGTTGTTGGCCAGTGCGGCAATCGGGACTTGAACGCCCCGAGCCAAGGTGACCCGATAGGTGACCTGACCCACCTCGCCGAAGCCGTGGGGGGCTTGGCTCGTGAAGACCGCCACCAAGGGGACCAGGCCGTTGATGGGCGCTGCGGGGGTCTGGCTGATTCGGATCGGGTAGGAGGTGCCTGGAAGGGAGAACCGCAGGAGGGTGCCTGGCTGAAGCTGGACGGCATCGGAAGGGGGAACAGAGAAGTCGACCTGGGGTGAGGTGCTCGTCAGGGTGAAGACGGGAGTACCGGTGCCGACGAACTCTCCCGGCTCTACGTTGAGGGTGGCGATCTGTCCGCTAAATGGTGCCCGAATCGTCGCGTTGGCCAGGTTGAGCTCAGCTTGGGCCAGCTGGGTGCGGGCCTGAGCCACGGCGATCTTGAGCTGGGCGATCGATTCCTGCTGCGCTCGCTCATTCTGCAGCAAACTGCTTTGCGCCTGAGCATAGGCAGCTTGAGCTTGGTGCAGCTGGCTGAGGGCGTTTTGCAGCTCGACTGCGGTGATCCCTCCCAGGCGGTACTGGACCTCATCGGAGGCGTAGTTCCTCTGGGCAGCGGCTAAGGCCGCCTGGGCGGCAGCCAGTTGCTGGCTGAGTTGGGGATGGGCAAGGAGGACGTTCTGCTCGCCGACCTGCAGGCTGATCTCCGCGTTCTGCAGGGCGAGTTGAGCGTTGCGCACTGCGAGTTGGAGCGCGGAGGTGTCTAAGAGGACCACCGGCGCTCCTGATTGGACGAAGTCCCCCACCCGGACGAGCACTTGAGCGACCGTGCCGGGCTCCTGGCTGGAGACCTGGCTGGTGATCGAGGGGACCACCGTGCCAGCAGCTTGGTGTTCGGCGATCAGGGGGCCAAAGTGAGCCTGGACTGCTTGGACCAGAATTACCCTGCGGAAGCTGCCGAAGGCCCCGGCTCCGCGAGCCCCTTGGTCAGCCTGCTTGGGAGCTGGTTGGCTGGCGGCGAGGGCGCCGGAAGCTGGAGTGGCTCGGGTTGAGCTATTCGAATTGGGATGGCAGGCCACCAGGGCGAGGCTGAGTCCAAGCCCAAGGGCGGCGAAGGGCCTCATGGTTGACCCTCCAGCCCGGTCAGATCTTCTCCTGCGGCGATCGAAAGAGCTGCTAACGCTCTCCAGTAGCCGTCTTGGGCTTCTTGAAGGCTTAGCTTCTGGCTTTTGAGGCTCACCTCATCGCTTTGGATCTGAACAGCTGAGACGGTACCAGCCTTGAAGGCGGCTTGGTCCTGCTTGAGGGTCGTCTGAGCGTTGGCCAGGTTTTGCCGAGCGATGGCGATCAGAGCAAAGCTGTTTTGGGCGGCCTGATAGGCGCTTTGGAGCTGAGCGACCGCATTGGCAAGGGCGAGGCTGAGGGTGCGCTGAGCATTGCCGAGCGCGATCTTGGCCGTGGTAAGGGTCAGAGGGGGAGTGTAGTCGTTGTCGTCGAGCTTGACCTGAAGGGTATCAAGGGCAACGGCCTGCTCGTCTTGCACAAGAGCGGGAAGGCGCTCGGAGAGCCCCTGTTGGAGCTCGCTCAAGCTCGCTGTGAGGGCTTGGGGAGGCGGTGGGGGGGCGAGCTTTGGGGTGGCGGAGAGGTTGGTGCCCAAGTCGGTGACCAGCTGGCTGAGCAGGCTGGGTTCTTGGGCTTGATCGTTGGCGAGGGTCTGTTGTTGGGCAGCCAGGGCTGTCCTTGCCTGAGCTACGTCGAGGGAGGTCGCATTGCCGTTAGCAAACTTGCTCTCCTGGATGGCGAGGTTGCGCTGGGCGAGGGCCACTTGGGCCTGAGCCAGGGCCATCGAGCGGAGATCTTCGTAAAGGGCCAAGTAGGCGCTCAGCGTGCTCTGCAGTACCTGGAGCCGGGTTACTTGAAGGTTCACCTGGGCTAAGGTGACCGCCTGCTCGGCCTGGGTCAGGGGAACGATCAGGGTGTTGGGGTCGGCCTTGAGCGCAGCGAGCTGGGCAGTGGCGCTTTGCAACGAGGCCTGCGCATTGAGCACCTGGGTCGATTGCGCGAGGGCCAGGTGGATCGCTTGCGGCAGGGTGAGGGTCGCAGATTGGGCGAGCGCGAGGCTCGAAAGGGTCAAAGCTCCAAACCAAAATCGGCGCATGGTTACCTCCCGTCGAGGGGGGCCGGGGTCAGCCCGGCAGCGAGTTCAAGGTTGAGGTAGGCAATATCCGCGTTGAGCCGAGCGCTCCGGGCGCTTTGCTCAGCGCTGGCCAGGGCAGCTTCCTGTTGGGTGACCTGCAAGGGGCTGGCGGTCCCAGCCTGAACGGCCTGATGGAGGGCTGCGAGGGTCGCCTGAGCGAGCCGGAGGTTGGCTTGTGCGCTCTGCCATTGGTTGTAGGCCGCAAGGGCGTTGAGCCAGCTCTGGCGCAGACTGGCTACCGCCGCCTGTTCGGTCTGGAGCAGGTTCGCCTGATCCGCTACGAGGGTTGCCTGGGCTGAGCGCACCCCATCCTGAGCGGCCCCACCATCCAGAAGGGGGATGGTCGCTCCGAGGCTCAGCTGATAGGCTCCGCTGCTCGTTCCTGGGCCGCTGAGGAGGGGGTAGCTATATGTGTAGCTGAGCGAGCTCGTCCCGGTCGCGGTATTCAGGCTGAGGCTTAGGGTGTTGTTCGCGTTGGCGAGGTAGCTGGCCGAGAGCGTCACGGTTGGGAGCAGGCCTTCTTGGGCGGCTTTCAGTTCCAAGGAAGCCACGGCAAGCTGGGCCTGAGCGTCGAGCACGCTGCTCACCCGCTGGTTGAGCCCCGAGAGGAGTCGGTCTAAAGGAGGAAGGGGAGGAGGAGAGGGGAGCTCGCCGCTCACGGGAAACGGGGGACTGATGTGGAGACCGCTTTCCAAGACCAAGAGAGCCTCGTTGCTCTCGAGGGTCTTTTCGGCCAGATCGAGCGCCGCTCGGGCGCTGGCGACCTGATTCTGAGCGGCTTCGAGGCTGAGCGCGGTTGCAGCTCCTAGGAATACTTGGGCTTGGGTCGCTTTGAGAGAAGCCAGGGCAGCCTCGAGGTTGGTCTGTGCGCTCTGCACCCCCGCTTGGTCGAGGAGCACCGTATCGAAGAGGCTCATGAGCTGGACGAGGGTCTGGTTGCGGGCATCCCGAAGGGCGTTCTGAGCGCTTTGGTAAGCGGCGAGAGCTTCGACTTGAGCCAGGGCGTTGGGATTGCTCGCGAGAGGGAGGGGAAGATTGAGCGTCAGCGAGGCTCCCAGGTCCAAGGTGGTTCCCGAAGGGCCGATGGAGGTGCGCCCACCAGAGGCGCTCACCCCATGGGCAAGCTGGAGAGCAGGGGTGAGGTCGAGGCTCAGGGCTCCCTCGGCTTTGAGCTGGGCCAGTTTGTTCTGCAGGGCGATGAGGTTTTCCTCAGCGCTTTGGACTGCAGGAGTCTGGTCGAGATGGGCGAGGACCTGGCTGAGCGAGAGAGGAGCCTGGGCCAGAGCGGGGCCAAGGAGCCAAAGGAAGAACCAGAGGGGGGATCGAGTCACCACTGCCTTTTAGTCTGATAGGCTCATGTCGAGAATTGATCAAGGCAGGAGAGGAAGTTCATGAGAAGATCATTCTCATGGATTGCTTAGCGAGCCTTGATCGAAGCTCCAAAGAAGGGGAGGAGAATCAAAAGAGCTTGAGCAAGATTTTGATCGTTGAAGATGAACCCCAAATTGCGGAGATCCTCGAGGCCTATCTCAAGGATGCTGGCTTTGAGACGGACCGGGCCATCGATGGGATCCGGGCTTTGGAGCTCTTCCATTGGTTTCGACCGGACCTGGTCATCCTCGATGTGCTCCTGCCCGGTCGGAGCGGTCTTGAGGTCCTCCAACAGATTCGGAAAGCCAGTCAGATCCCCATCCTGATTCTCACCGCCCGGGCTGAAGAGGAGGATCGGCTGCTTGGGTTTGAGCTTGGGGCCGACGACTACGTGATCAAGCCGTTCCGCCCCCGCGAGGTGGTGGCTCGGGTCAAGGCCATTCTCCGCCGCCAGGACCAATCTCCCGAGCTCTTGCGGGTAGGGCCCCTGGAGGTGGACCTCTCTCGCTTCGAAGTCCGGGTTCACGGGGAGCGGCTGAATCTCACTGCCTCGGAGTTCCGCCTGCTCAAGACCCTGGCCATGGCTCCCGGTAAGGTCTTCAGCCGCGGCGAGCTCATCGAACGGGCACTCCCCGAGAGCGAGGCCATGGAGCGGGTCATCGACACCCACATGGCAAATCTTAGGCGCAAGCTGGCGGCAGCAAGAGGCGTAGGTCTACTGGAAACGGTTCGCGGGGCGGGCTATCGTTTGGTAGAGCCGTGAAGCGCTTCATCACTCAGATCTTTCTGGTCCAGACTCTGGTCACCCTGCTCGTGGTGATCTTGAGCGTTACGCTCACCTCCTACCTCGTCGACCGCCAATTTCACCAGATTCCCCCAAGCCTCAAGGTCGCGATCAGCCAGCTGCACAGTCAGATTCGGGATTTGCTCCTCCAGGCGCACTTGCAGACTGGCCCTGATCCTCGGCGGGCCTTTCGGGAGAGCATTCTGCTTGCCGGTCTCGCCGCTTTGGTCTGGGGAATCGCGATGGCCCTTTGGACATCTCGCCGCCTTGCCCATCCCATCGAGGAGATCACGCGGGCAGCCCGTCGCATCGCCCAAGGAGACCTTTCGGCCCGCGCTGATCTTTCCCACACGATGGGGGAGACCTATTTGCTCGCTCAAACGTTCAACCAGATGACCGAAGCGCTTCAGCGAGCTGAGGAGGAGCGCCGCCACATGGTCGCCGACATCGCCCACGAGCTTCGGACCCCCCTTGCGGTGCTGCAAGCCAGGCTCGATGCGATGGAAGACGGCGTCATTCCTTTGGATTTCCAGCAAATCCGCCTCCTCAGCCGCCAAACGGCCTTGCTCACCCGGCTGGTTGAGGATCTTCGGACCCTGGCTCTGGCTGATGCAGGGCGGCTTTCCTTGAAGCTCGATTGGGTTGATCTGGGCGCCTTGATCGAGGAGGTCTTGAGGGGGTTTCAGCCTGTTGCCGAGGAGCGAGGTGTCCGCTTCCTGCTCGTGAGGGCAGAGGTGTCTCTCATCAAGGCCGATGCGGATCGCCTTGCCCAAGTGCTCAGCAATCTTCTGGATAACGCGTTCAAGTTCGCTCCTCCAGAGAGTGAGGTTGAGGTGGGGTACGCTCCGGAGGATTCTGGAATCCGCCTTTGGGTTGCCGACCAGGGTCGGGGATTCTCCCCAGAGGCCCAGCGGCGGGCCTTGGAGCGCTTTTATCGCGATCGCGATCAGGAGATCGGGGGCAGTGGGTTGGGGTTGGCGATCGTGAAGACGCTGATCGAGCTGCACGGAGGATGGGTCCGGCTCGCCAACCGGCCCCGAGGGGGGGCTCAAGTTGAGCTCTGGCTGCCGCTTAGCGGGAAGCTACCTGCCCCAACCAGGCGGCCAGAACGCTCTGGTGAGCTTCAAGATACTCGTAGACGTAGTTGACGTTGATGTAGTACTGCTCGGTGCTAAGGGGAATGGTTCCCTCCTCTACAGCACCTGCGCCGGCGTTATACGCTTCGATGACCAGCTTCATGTTGTGGAAGGTGTTCCAGAGGTCTCTCAGGTGTTTGGCTGCCGCCCAAAGGTTCCAATCCACGTTCCACAGCCAAGCAGGATTGACGCCGAGCGCCTCGGCGGTGCTGGGCAGAATTTGGCCTAAGCCGATCTCACCGTGGCTGCCCAGGGCCTCGGGGCAGAAGCGGCTTTCGACCCAGACGATGGCGACCAGAAGGTTGGGGTCGATCTGGAAGGCCCGGGCATACTGAACGGCTTTGACGTAAAGATCCGGAGGAAGCTGACTGCCACAGGCTAGAACTGGGCTGAACATGAGCACAAGGCCAAGCCACCAGAACCGGAGCATGGTTTGGTTGTAGCACATCCGTCTGGGAGTCCAGGGTCATTTAGCGAAAAAGATCTTCATGCGCCGAAGCGGTGAAGAGCTGCGATCGCGATGCCTTTGCGGGACCAGGCTGGTCGAGCGAACTCGATGAGCGGTCCAGATGGATCTTTGGCAGCGTTGGGAATCGGAAGTCCTCATCCCCCCTCGACTCCAGGCAAAGCTGCGAGGTTATCTTGTTCCAGCGAGGGTTCGCGCGCTTGCTCGACACAAGGAGGCTCCAACAGTTGAAAAATAGCTAACTCTACTTTAGACTTTCTCCCAGATAGATCCACTTCTCCTCACAGCACACCAGATCAGGGAGCGCTACGCCCTCCACCGCAACACCCTGTACAAGTGGGAGAAGCAGGGTCTTCTCCGCCCCGTCCGCACCCCTGGCGGTCGTAGAAGGTACCGCCGGGAGGAGGTCGAGCGGCTTCTCTCCCTCGGGCTGGAGGCCTCCCAGGCGGAGCCGAAGCCCCGCACCGTTCTCTATGCCCGGGTGAGCACGAGGAAACAGGAAGCTTTGCTCAAGAACCAAATCGCTCGGCTGGAGACGTTTGCCAAGGAGCGAGGCTGGACCGACGAAGTCGTCGCCGAGATCGCGAGCGGGGTCAGTGAGAATCGCCGGGGACTCGCCAAGATCCTGAACCGGGCCAACAGTGGGGAGCTGGAGAGGGTGGTGGTGGAGTACGAGGACCGCCTGGCCCGGTTTGGGCTGGGCTACATCCGCCGCTTCCTCGACGCCTTCGGAGTGGAACTGGTAGTCTTAAACGGGAAGGAAAGCGAAGAAGTTCATCGGGAACTCGCGGAGGACTTGGTGGCCATCGTCTCCAGCTTCGCCGCGCGGAGCTACGGTCAGTGGGGCCGTAGCAGGCGTTCCCAAGGAGGACAGGTCAAAGATGAGGGGAAACAGAGCTGAACAGGCCAAAGCCCCCAAGCTCTACCTCGGCGTCCACGCCCGCCTGGTCTTCCCGGATCCCAGGGACGAGGCGCTGGTCTTGGACCTCATGCGCAGGTTCTCCAGCGCCATGCGCTACGCTTACCAGCGCCTCCTGGAGGGGAAGCCCCGGGAGGAGCTTAAACGGGCGGACGGCCCCCTCTGCGCTCGTTTCCGCCTCAACACCCGCTACGCTGACGGGGCCATCGCCAAGGCGGAGGCGGCCCTGGACTCCGCCTTGGAGCTCGGAAACGACCCCCGCAAGGTGGTCTTCGGGGGAAGAGGGCTCTTCGAGCAGCTGAAGCGCAAGCACCTCTCGGGCAAACGCCTCGAAGCGCTAAGGCGGGAGTGGAAAGAGAAGCGCCAGGGCCACCTTTACACCCAGGGGGACAAGAGCAGGACCTCCGGGAACCCCCACTTCAAGCTCCAGGTGGAAGGCGGGGCTTTATGGCTCCTCGTCCACCTCGGGGAGGAACAAGAGGAGAATGGAACGAAGAAGCGCTTCGCCCGAGCCCTGGTGAAGACTTCCCACTCCCAGCTCAAAGCCCTCCTGGAGAGGGTCCACGCCAGGCTCCCCTACAACGCCGAGCTCACGCTCAAGGAAGGGAAGCTCTACGCCCACCTCTCCTGGGGCGAGGAGCTCCCCCCTCCCGTCCACACCAGAGCCAATGGGGTCCTGGGGATCGACGTGAACGCGGACCCCTACCACTTGGCCCTCGCCCTGGTCTCTCCCGACGGGAACCTCCTCCGCCACCTGACCCTCTCCCTGGAAGAGGTGGACTTCGCCCCCAACAGGGGGGCCAAGGAGATCGTCCTCTGGAAGGTGGCCCACCAAGTGGTGGCCGTGGCGGAGGAGCACGGCGCCGCCCTCGCCACCGAGAGGCTCAAGCACCTCAGGAAGTCCCGGAGAGGGGACGGCTCCGGGCAGTGGTTCCGCAGGAAGCAACACCGCTTCGCCTACCGCTCCCTCCTGGAGAAGGTTCACTCCCTGGCTCAGAAGCGGGGCGTGGAGGTCCTGGAAGTGGACCCCCAGGACACCTCCACGATAGGAATGCTCAAGTACGCCCCTCCGTTGTCCCTCTCCAAGGACGTA
>OGCG01000154.1_pt1 | contig 46157 bp, 39 predicted proteins | sample 1570061 | NCBI WGS metagenome assembly OGCG01 (sample SAMN06268698, study PRJEB24515) | hot springs metagenome | isolation source: Joseph's Coat, Yellowstone National Park, Washington, USA | place: USA:Joseph's Coat, Yellowstone National Park, Washington, USA
AAATACCTTCCTTCAAGCCTGTTGAATGATCCATACGCAACTCTTTCAAACTTCATGGAATCTATTTTGTAGATGAAGATCTCGTTTGTGATGTTCACCTTTGCACCGAAAAGATGGCCACCGACTAACTTTTTATCAGGTCCTGCGAGCGCGACATGGATGTGCGCGAATGGTTTTCCCTCCTTCCTTGCGATATTTCCAGTCAAAGCAACGAGTTCGTGTGGGGTATCGATCTTGATTTTTTCATACACATCTTTTTCAGTGTTGAACCAGCCTATTTCAAAATCCTTTAGCATGCCCATTCCCGAAAGAATGACTCCAGCATTCATCGAATACTTCTCGACAACTGAATATAACGATTCAAAAAAGTCATCATTTGTATCAAATCTCACGAAGATCAAATTTTCATCTTTCATGTCAAAAATCATTTCAATCACCTCATCCTAAAGTCTCTTCAAATACTTTTTTCAACTCATCGAATCTGTCACTTCTGTACTTTATCAAATCTTCTAAAGCTTCTGCCGCACTCAAGCCATCGTGAACTGTTTTGAATACACCGTAAGATACGGCTGCCGGATCGTCGTCTCCTGGGAAGAGCACATTTCTTCCGACGAGCGCACCTCTCACATTCGGTCCGCTTTCGAGAGCTTTTGAAAGATTTTCCATCGTGTAGGTTGGATCTTCTTTTGATTCTCCTCCAAGGATAAGTATGGGCAATGTTGTCGATCTTGCAACCCTTTCAAAATTTGGAACGTAAGGGATCTTTATCCACATCTTCGCACTGCTCCCACCTATTGCCGAAACAACACCGACTATTTTTATGAGTTCATCAGCGTCTAAAATGGTTTCGTAAGCGGAATTTTCATTTTCTTTTTTTACTGGCAACGGTTCCATGAAAACAGGCAAGCCCAATTCGTTGCACTCTCTCACGGCCGCGGCACATTCTTCAAGGGTTTTCAAAGACCATCTCGAATATTTTCCGGTATCAAGCCTAAAGAGTAATTTTCCGGCGTCAAGGTTAAATCTAACGAGATCTTTTGGCCAGTAGGCAGTTATGACGTCTTCCATCTCGTATTCAATTCCTGCAAGGCCAGATCTGTTCATACTGCCCATTATGATTTTGTTGTCCAAGAAACTCTTTCTTCCAGACTTTTTGTAAAGGTAATCTACCATTGCAAGTTCGTCTATGAGATCAGGGGTGGCCATAACACCATCCACATATCCATACGTTAAAACCCTTACGATCCTTCCAAGGTATTCAAGTCTGTCTCCTATCAGAGTGGGATTCTCTCCGACTCCCGTTACACGGCGCGCCGGATGATCCGCGGCAAGGATGACGAGATATCCATCATCTGTAAGAGATTTTCTTCTCTTTCTTGCCTTCAAGGTTTCCTCTATTATTTCGGGATTTTTGACCCTCATGTCCGTGAGTTTGTAGAACGCCCACTCCGGAAAGTAATCGCGCGTCACGAATTTGTATTTTCCAACGCCGTACACAACATCTTGCCACGTTCTTGCATCATCGTAGAATGATTTCGAATACTGCAGTACTGGCACACTTCCTTCACGGCCGCGCGGTAACACCTCAAATCCGATAGGCCCTTTGTAATCCATCTCATAGAGTGCCTTGACAAAGTCTGCGACTTCTCTCAATTTGATAGCGCCGTTTGGATACGCAAATGAAACATGGGCATCACCGTAATTTGGATCATTTGGATCGAGCACACAATTGCCTATATGAACGTGCAAAAGATAAGGCTTTAGGTATTGCAAAACTTCGGCAAATTCCGGCTCTTCAACGTCTTCTTCTTTTATCAAATTCTCATATTTTGTTGTTTCACCACCGGTTCCGTTTGTTATCTCAAGGTTTATGTGCTCGATTATCGATTTCGTATTTTTTATAAGAAGCATGTGTGTGAGATCGTACAGAAGTCCGAACTCGTCATGATGGTACTCGTCTCTTAAGCGTCTTGCTATCTCTATTGCCTCAAGCGTTGGGCCTATGAGTTGATCGTGAAAGCGGCCCCTTGGATCGTTGATCCTGTCAAACATTATAAGGATCATATTCATTGGTTTTCTCTTCAACTTCTTGGCTATCTGTTCTGAATACTCACATAACTCGTCAATGGATCTCACAAGAGACAATTTAGCCGCATCCCTAAGATCGACTCCGGGATCACGTCCCGATCTGAACGAAAAGCCTTCCGCGCTGAATTCGTACGCTTGATCGATCAATGCTTTTAGACGATTCACGCCGTTTATCCTGTCAAGTTCATTTATCGAGGAAATATCCGTTGGAGCGTATCCTTCTTCGTTTAGAGATTGAACGAACTGGGCACCGAAAAAGGTATGAAGTTTCGTGGATTTCAGAAAGTCAATGGCTTTTTTTCTTAGAGCAGGATCCTTTATCCGTGTTATCTCTATTCCTCCAAAATAATTGTCCTGTGCTATGGTTTTGAGAGAGTCCATGAGATATTTCTCGCTTGGCTCTCCCCTCTGCATCGAGTTGGTATTCTGACGACCGGGAAAGGCCATTGGATGAACAACGGTCATCATGTTATCTTTGAGAATCATTTTATTTCCTCCTTCTGTGCAACGATCAAGTCCAGGCCCGCACTTAAAATTATAGATTTATTTTCATCGGAAATATTCCAGTCAGTTATCACATGATCTATCTGATCGAAGGTCGTGTATATGGCAAAGGATGGTCTTTCGAACTTGGATGAATCCACTATTACAAAGGATTCGCCCGACTGCGAGATCATCAGAGATTTTATCTTTGCCTCATTCACATTAGGAGTCATAAAGCCATCCTTTGAAAATCCTGTTGCACCCACAAAGGCTTTATCCGCGTATATCTTCTTTATGTTTTCTTCGGCGAATGCACCTATCAAGGAGAAACTGTTTTCTCTGACAATGCCACCAAGCACGATGAGATCAATGCCCGTCCCAACGAGTTCTGCCGCTATGAAGAAGTTGTTTGTCACTATCGTGAGTGGTAAAAGTTGGGTCTTCTTTATCTCTCTTGCAATTGCCAACGTAGTCGTGCCGCTGTCCAAAATTATGCTGTCTCCGGGTTTCACAAATTCAAGGGCTCTTTTGGCTATGGCATGTTTCTCTTCAACGTGCTGTTTAGATTTTTGTATGAAATTCCATTCAACTTTTGTGTGAGAAGGAAGCAATGCACCGCCGTGCGTTCTAACTATCATTCCAAGAGTTTCGAGATCCGAAAGATCTTTTCTTATGGTTGTACCAGTAACTCCAAGAGCCTTGGAAAGTTCGTTAACGGTTATCTCGCCCTTTTCTTTTATAAGATCTATCAATTTCGCCCTTCGGGTTTCTTCTAACATCTTTCCTCCTAAAATTTCCTTTTCAAAAATTCTTCAAATTCCCCGCCGAAGAGTTTTTCGACGTCTCTTTTTACCTCGTTATCGGTAACGGTCCATCCATCCTCCATTATGTCAAGATATTTATCCGTAAGCACGTTCGCTATGACCTTTTTTGAATGATCCCATTTGTATATGAGTTGATCAAGCACGCGCGCATCAGAATGCTGGGGAGTAAAACTTAACCCTAACATTTCCATCCTTTCGCGCGTTATCTCATCGACAACGGACGGGTTGTTCAAAAACCACCAGCATCCGAACACATGTATGTTTCTGAACTTTCTCGCTGCAACGACAAGTTCGTGTTGATTTTCACGCGAAAGCATCGTTAAAAGAAACTTGTTGTGAGGGTACATCCTCGCCATGTATTCAACGGTGTTTATGTCGGCCTTACCAACGGAATCACCCGCGAGTTTGAGATCGGGATTAGAAAGTTTTTTAGCACCTATCATCATGGCAAAGGGCACGTCCTTATCATGAGATACGGGAATGATTGCATTTTCTATTATCAAAGAAGTTTCATCATCGGCAGGCACCTTGAATTCAGGAGGAAGCGATGCGGCCATGTAGACGGGATTCATGCGTTCTATCCAATCGGTAAGGAATCTTCTTATTTCGGAAAAAGTTTTTTCTGTCAATTTTTCTCCGACATCGTATCCCCATTCTTTGAGTTTGAGATACGCCGTGGGCCATTTCACGAGCAATGGATCTATTCTCAGGGCACTTTTAAACCTTGGATCTCCCTTTTCATCTTTGAGCCAGACCTTTCTTTCGTCTTCCACAAAAGGATCGTTTGTCATGATGACGTACTTGATCCTCGCAATTTTAAAGACGAGATCGATGTACTCATCGACCTTTTTCGATGCGAAAAATTTTCTGTAACTCTCAAGATCTCTTTTTGCCGGATCAAGTCCGACAGATTTCAAAACAGTTATAACTCCTCTTGTGGCTTCGCTCACAGGACTGTTTTCGATGAACAATTTTTTCCATATAAAATCTGATTGAGCCTTCACACCCATCTTCCAGAACTCATCGTAAGGCATATCTGAAAGTCTCATAACTTCGGCTATCAAATAATGGTAAGTCAGCAGATCATCGACTCCCCAAAGCAGTAAATCTTTGAATCTCAGATCGAAGATGTGCGTGTGTAGATCGACTATTTGAACTTCATCTACTGACTTTTTAACAAATTTACTTACTTCTTCTTTCTTTAAATTCATTTTTACGCCTCCAAATAAAACAAAATACAAGTAAATAAAACCATATAAAAGCAAATGAATGCAAACGCCAAATTCAGCTTTTTTCGGTCAATTTTGGTAAAATATTCCGATTATTTGAAATTTAATCTTAAAATCGTAAAATTAAATCGATTATCTTTGTTTTCCGATGATTGTTTTGAAAAGCCTTTGAGCAGGAATCGCCTTTTTTGTAAGGGAGATTCCCGCAATTTGATAAACCTTATCCTTAACGTCACCCTCGACCTGATCGGGGGTGGTAATGACAGTTTTGTAATATTTATCGTGATCTTGACGCACATCATGAGGTATACTAAATCTCTTTTAAAAGTGAAATGAATGAACAGCACGTGGCTCATGGCGGAAAGAGATTAGTGATTAGTGATTAGTGAGCAATGAGCAGTAAATGGCGAATGCCGGAGCTAGATTTCATATTTAAAGTTGATCAAGTATATATAATTGTTTAAAAGATAACCGGCGCAGTGATGCAAGGTTGATTTTTCGTGTTATGATAAAATATATTGAATTGATTCATAAATAACCTTTTAAAGGGGGGCTCAGAAGTTAGCGGTGAATCTAAGAAAGAAAGGAAAAAACTTTACAGAAGTCTCTTCATAGCTTTATTATCAACAGCCTCTGTTTTTGCGGTGTTTTTGATCTTTGCCAAGGATAGTACACAGATATTAAAGATTTTATTTTTATCCCCAATAGATATACTCATAGGTTTTGCGCTTTTTATTGGCATAATATTCATAGATACCGTCAGAACAATGGTAATGACCCATTTTCTCGGTGAACGTGTGAAATGGCGGGTGGCGCTTTCAAATTCAATTTTAGGATATTTTTACACCTACATAACGCCTTCTTCTGCCGGCGGCCAACCTTTTCAGATATACCATCTTTCAAAATGGAAGGTAAAGCCAGAAATCTCATCGGCCATCATCTTGACTCGCTGGAGCACGATGATGATCTTTCTTTCTATCGCGTCCATTTTGTTGTTGAAAAGATATCTTTTCTACATTCAAATAGGAATTCCGGTCTTAAGCCAGATCATATGGGTAATAATCTTACTCGGGGTTCTTGTTTCCTTTGCCATATTTTTAATTTTACTTATTCCTCGTGTTGGAATCGGCCTTGTGAATTTCGTGAAAAAAAGTCATATTTTGAAATGGATCTTTAAACTTTTCAAAAAAGATGATGTTGAGGTCTTAACAAAATTTGAATACAACGTCAGACAGTTTTACGATGCAATGCACATGATCTGGATGAAGAAGCCACTCTTGATAATTTTCGATGGAATAACCGGAATTTTGGATTTAGGAATTCTTTACTACATACTTTACAGATCTATAATGGCAGCCTCTTACGAAAATGGAGCACAATTCTTTCTTTCATTTTGGTCTTTAAGCGCGATTTTCATATTGCTTTCTTTTGTTGTTTATTATTTTCCGACCCCCGGATCTTCGGGTGGCATTGAGGGAGCCTTTTATCTCGTCTTTTCGATGTACGGAAGTCCTCCAGCCGTTATGGCTGGAATTTTGATATGGAGAATATCAACATACTATCTTCCCATTTTACTCGGCATCGTAACGATGTTCTTTGAGTTTAAAGCTAAAAGCAAGGAGGATGAAAATGCGCAAAAAGCTTAACAGAACACTTGGCCTTTATTCTGCAACGATGGTAAGCGTCGGTTCCATGATAGGCGGAGCCATCTTCGTGCTTGCAGGCACAACCTTCAAGATGGCCGGTCCATCTGCGACCCTTGCAATTCTGCTTGCAGGCATAGCAACTTTGTTGACTTCCTTTTCATTTGCAGAATTTTCTACCTTTGTCCCTGAAGCCGGTGGAGGATATTCTTACGTGAGAGCAACCTTTGGAAATAACTTTATAGGTTTTTTCACGGGCTGGATTTTGTGGATTGGGTATGCCTTATCTGCATCTCTGTTTGCGATAGGATTTGGAAATTTTCTTCACTACTTCATTCCTTTTTTGCCCGGCATCATAGGATCTTTGATTTTGATAGTCTATGTAACGTCAAATCAAATAAGCGGCATTAAAAATTCTGCCCTGCTTCAGAATACGATAGTGACGATCTTTGTAAGTATTCTAATAGGATACATAATCTACGGATTTAAATTTGCCGACGTGAAAAATGTAACTCCGTTTTTCTCCAACGGGTTTGTTCCGATGTTTCAAACCATGAGTATCCTTTACATGACTTACATAGGATTTGACGCGGTGACGACGCTCGGAGAGGAGGTCAAAAATCCGAAGAGGACTATTCCTCTTGCCATAATGATCTCCATGGCCGTTGTACTTATAGTTAAAACTCTTGCTTTCTTTGTAGGAAGTGCCATCTTAAATGTTAACACCATCACGGCACAAAATGCTGGTAATTTCATGATAAACACGGCCAAAATAATCGGAGGACCTTTGGGAGGATACATCTTTGCCGGCGCGGGTATTTTAGCGACTCTCTCTTGTATGAACACATCTTTGCTTGCTTCATCGAGAACTTCTTTTGCGCTATCGAGAGACAAAAAGATGCCGTATTTTTTTCAATCTGTAAATCCTAAAACTCAATCTCCGATCTTCAGCATCGTGATAGCATCGGTTATCATCCTTGTGGCGACGATAACGCAAAATATCGAAGAAATTTCAATAATAGCAAGTTCCCTTACACTTACAGGATATGCTTTCATAAATCTCTCTCTTTTGTACTCAAGGAAAAGAAATTTGAATACTCAAAAAGGATTTAAAGTGCCATTGTATCCATACATTCCCATTTTTGCAATAATATTCAATGTTGTTATGATTCTGGTTTTACTTTACACAGACAGGCTTGCTTTGGGTTTTGTAATCGCGTTTTCGGCAATCGGAATTTTCTATTATCTTCTCAGTCCAAAGTTGAAAACGGCTCCAAAAGGCATTTCAAATGAACCTTTGCCACTTTTGAAGGTCAAAAACGTAAGTGACAATTTCAAAGTGCTCTCCGTGTTAGAAGATGAATCGACAGTTGAATCTTTGTTGAATTTTGCGCTCGATATCTCAAATGGGAATATTGTTCCAATAGGCATAGTCGATATCCCCGATGTCGTAAGCGATAAAGATAACTACCAAAATTTAAAGAAATCCATCGAAAAATTTGAGAGGATAAGAAAGATTGTCTCCAAAATTGGAGAGAAAATGAACACAAATATAGATTTAAAGGTTATTCTTTCAAAGGACAGGGAAAAGATAGTCGATAATTTTGCCTTTCAAAATAAGATAGATATGATCTTGATGGAATGGAAAGAGGAAAGTGCAAAGACATTCAGCAAGTGGGAAAGAAAGATCTTGGAAAAGTCTCCCGTTGATGTCGGTATAATGAAATTTGCAGGCAGTCAATTCAAGCGCATTCTCTTTCCATACAGTGGAAGCGTATACTCTCAAATGGCCGCTGATGCGGTCAAAAGGATCGCAAATGCCTATCCTGATTCAAAGATCACGATTCTTAAAATAACTTCTGAAGACGATGAAAAAGAAATTGCGGAATACAAAAAAGTGCTTTCAAATGTACTTGAAACGCTGAAAATAAATGGTGAGATTTTGATAGAATACAGTCCTTCTTCATGGCAAAAAATAGTCGAACTTTCAAAAGATTACGATCTGATAGTCATTGGTATCTCTACCGATTGGAACACAGGAGACAGTTTGTTAGGTTTAAAGACAGATCTCATCTTTGAACAAGCACAATCTTCTGTACTTGTCATCAGAGCCTTCCATGGCGTCTTTCACAACCAAAATATCAGAAAAATATTTGAATTCATAAAAAAGTTTTCACCATAGTATCTCATTTGTTTCTCACTGCTTTTATGTCTTTGCCACGTGCCTGTTTTTTTTTCACTCACTTCTTACTTCTCACTGTTTTTTCTATCTTTGCCACGAGCCACGTGCTACCTGCCACGTGCCTGTTTTTTCTCACTTCTCACTTCTTACTTCTCACTGTTTTATCTCTAATCACTAATGCCTAATCTCTACGTGCCATCTGCCACGAGCCACGCGCTACCTGCCCGCTTTATTTTATTCCCGTTCTTGCAATGCCTTCTATGAAGTATCTTTGGGCAAACAAGAACAATATGACTATCGGAAGCATCGTGAATGTAGAAGCGGCCATAAGTTGATTGTAAATAGTTCCGGCGTTGCTGCTGAAATTTTGAAGGCCAACCGGCAACGTTCTCATCGAAGGCTCATTTGTAACTATCAATACCCACAGAAATGCATTCCAACTTCCAACGAAATTCAAAAGTGCACCGGTTATTATAACGGGTCTTGAAAGTGGAACCATTATGGTCCACAAAAATCTCCACCTCGAAGCACCGTCTATTTTTGCCGCGTCTAACAGTTCATCAGGTACACTCATGAAATTCTGCCTTATCAAAAATATCGTAAAAGCGCTGACGGCCCATGGAATTATAAGGGCATAATAGGTGTTAAGCCAGCCAAAGTGCACGATTGTTATGAAATTTGGTACAAGTAAAACCTCACCGGGTATCATCATGGTCGCTATGAAGAGCATGAAGAAGAAATTTCTTCCCGCGAAATGCAATTTTGAAAAGGCAAAAGCGGCCATAACTCCAAAGACGATGTTCAAAAATGTTGTTACAACTGCCACGAAGACCGTGTTTAGGTAGTATCTTGCGAATGGAGCTGCGTTCCATGCCTGAACATAAGATTCAAAAAGATTTGCAAAAATCTGAGAAAAGTTGAAATGTGCTTCCACTTTAACCGGTAACGTTAAAAACCATACGCTGTTTACGGCATTCAAAAATATCTTGACATTCCCATTTGAAGGAAAATATTGAATGCTTGAAACTATTGAAGGTGCTTTGATGATCTTCATGGTGTAATACGTGTTGTTGTAAATATCCGTGACATTTGTCACGGCTAAGTAGTTTGACCAACTGACGGAAAGTAATCTTTCTACCTCCATCTGATTTTTATATGATGAAAAACCGCTTCCGATGTAAGCAAGTTGGCCTGAATTTCCCGTAAGCACACCGGTGCTGTTTGGATGATCTGATCCAAAAGCATCTGCTATCTTTTGTGAAAGTTCATTCCAGTTACCAGCATACTCCGAGATCATCCTGTTTAATTCCGATTGTTCAGATGAATTCAACACTCCATAGAGAATTTTCATGTTTGTTACAACACTCGAAATACCCCTGAAAGCGTTGTCTGCTTCCGATTGGTTTAAACCGATCGAGAGTAAATCGGTTTTAACCATCGTATCTGTTTCGTTTATGAAATCGTCTATGAAGTGAGAAGTATGACCTGCTTTTATGATGTTAAGCGCTATGTTCATGTAAGTCGAAGGAAGAGTTGAATTTTTTATCGCTCCTTCAAGCCTTACCGTTTGTTCTGCAGGTGTGAAAAAAGTGAAGATCATCTGAGGATTTTCAACGGTAAGTTGCTTTGAATTGTTGTAAAATTCAACAACAAGATCGTAAGATTTAAGCAGATCGTAGTAACCGATTATGGGATTCATGATCCTTTGTTCGTAAAAATTGACAAGCACATTTAGCGATGGATCGATTCTTCCAAATTTTGAAATGAGGATAGTTTTCAAATCGAATTTGTTCAAGAAATTTTGCATTATGCCTTCAAGAGAGGGGATATCAGATGAAAGAGTACCCATTCCTTTTTTGTAATTCAAAACACCTGAAAGCATAGAATTAGATTCTGTAAAAAAATCATTTGAAGACAAAAACGATTTCACAAAATCTTTCTGTGCGACAACCGAAGATGCATCCTCATCACTCACATTTAAGGCTTGATTTCTCAAGAGTGCTGGCATGAACATTTTCGCCGTTTCTGTGGCAGAATTTACAGCCTGAGCAAAATTTTTTGTGAAATCTATTCTTGATAATATGGGATTTGATCCGTATCTGAAAATATTCAAAAATGCTTTCATGTATTCATCCGGATTGGCGGAAAGGGATTTAAGTTCACTTATCTGGTTTTGGTAATTGGCAGGATAAATCATCGAATCAACGTTCGTTATGAGATCTTCAACTTTGGACATGTTAACTTCCGTTGCGTACTTGATGGGATTGCCATTTCCAAGTGTAAGATATATCGTGCCCCTTAAGGGAGGCGTACCGGCGAAATTCACAGTTAAGACGTTTGAAGCACTTGAAGTTCTTCCCTGTCCGACATTCAAAAATTGTTGAAGACTCAAAGCCGAATAGTTAACAGACGAATAAGTTGAATGATCTATTGAAGCGTTTATATCTCTTATCGATAACGCATTCACAGTTCCCCACGTTGGCGGAAAGATCTGAACTTCTTCCGGTAATTTCAAAGACGTGACGATCATCCATATGAACGGCATAAGCATTATCGCTGCTCCGGCAAAGGCGATGATGTAAAGTATGATTTCAAAAACTGTTCCTTTGATTTTCATAGGTACTCAACTCTTTTCTGACCGGCCCTGAATTGTATGAGTGTGAAGACCAAAATTATGGCAAAGAGTATGTACGCTGCAGCCGAAGCAAGTCCCATCTGCTGGTTTGTGTAGAAGGTTTGGAAGATGTAATAAACTATCGTCAATCCGGAATTGTTGTAAGGACCTGGGACTGCCTGATAAAGCACGTAAACTTCAGTGAAGACCTTGAACGCGCCTATGACAGAGACTATAAGCACGAAGAATGTCATCGGTGAGAGCAGAGGCCAGGTTATGTACGTCAATTTTTGAGAATTAGTGGCACCGTCTATATCGGCCGCTTCGTAATAAGATTTGTCTATCGATTGAAGTCCGGCAAGAAAAATTATCGCGTTGTACCCTATCGTTTTCCAGACAGACATTATGGCAATTGTCGGAATTGTCCAGACATCGCTTTTAAGCCATGCAACGGGAGAGATGCCTATAAAGGAAAGAAAGTAATTTATAAGTCCGTATTGATCGTTGTATAACCACTGCCAGACAAGACTTATAGCAACTATGGATGTTACAAAAGGCATGAAATAAGAGGTTCTTAAAAATGCTTTAAATAACTTTAACCTGTTCAAAAATAGTGCAACCAAAAGTGCCAAAATTATGTCTGCCGGCACATAGAGAATGACGTAATAGGCCGTATTCCATATGGATTTGATGAAATTGCTGCTTTCTTTAACGGCGTTAAGCCACTGGTATATTCCATAATTGCTTGGAAAGGCAAATCTCAAGACGAGATAAATAGCCCCGCTTATCAAAAAGAGTGTAAAGAAATGGCCTGTCATTCTTGAAATGAATTCGCGCTTTTTGAAAATGACAAGACCTACTGCGGCTGCTATGAAAATAAAAGTTAAGTAAGGAAGGATGTTCATGGCCGAAAGCGTGGCGTTAAAGAAGATCAAACTGAAGATCGTGATTCCAAAAATATAAATTGCATCTAAAATTTTAACGCGCTTTGAAATCACAATATCCACAAGAAGATAGATGGCAAAAAGCGTTAAGATCGAAATCGATATGTAAAATCCATCGTAAACAAGGGCTTTCAGAAAAGAATAGGGCGGAGGCGTGTTTAACTCAAAAAGTTGGATGTAATTTTGAAGGCCTATGAAACTTGGATTTTTGAGATGGGCGTAATCCCAGTTAAAGAAAGACAGATAGAAAGAATAACCGACCGGCCAAAAAACAAATACCGACATTATAACAAGTGCTGGAAGGATGAAAAGGTAACCACTGATGTTTTCCCATAAACGCATCTTGTTATGCATAAGATCACTCCACCTTCACAAAATTTTGGATAAGTAAAAAATTATATCACAAATTCATTTTGTTCTGTAAAGTCTATCCCCAGCATCCCCAAGACCTGGCAAGATGTAAGCGTGATCATTCAATTCTCTGTCAACGGAACAGGTCAAAATTTTAACGTCATCATGTTTTGATTCCACAACTTTTAAACCTTCCGGAGCTGAGACTATCGAAAGTAGAGTTATATGTTTTCCATTCCTTTCTTTTACAAGGTCTATGGCTTTAACCGCTGAATTTCCAGTTGCGAGCATGGGATCAAGTATGAAAACTTCGGTGTCGTCAAAAAACGCGGGAAATTTTGCGTAATATTCAACCGGCATTTTTGTTTCCGGATCTCTGTACATGCCAGCGTAACCCACGGAAGCATTTGGAACGAGTTGAAGCACTCCGTCTAACATACCAAGACCGGCCCTTAATATGGGAACCACCACTATATTTTTATCGTTTATCTCATATCCTTCACATTCTTCAAGCGGAGTTTGAACTATCTTTTTTTTGAGTACAAGATGACGCATTGCCTCATAAGTCATAAGCGTGGCTATTTCTCTTATGAGTTCTCTGAATTCCTTTGGCCCTGTGGATTTATCACGTAAAATGGTCAATTTGTGAAGTATCAAAGGGTGATTGACAACCAAATGCATGTTTATACCTCCAATTCGTTGTATTTTACAATTCTGTTTTTACCGGCCAATTTTGCACGGTAAAGCGCTATATCGGCGCACTTTACAAGTTGCTCTACGTTGTTGCACTCAGGCGTCAATTCTGCAACACCAATGGACAACGTGAGTTTCATCCATTTGAAATTTTCTCTTACGTTTTTTAGCATTCTTTGAGCACTTTTTATGGATTGATCAAGAGGAGTATGCGGGAAAATTGCCAGAAATTCTTCGCCGCCGTATCTGCCGATTACGTCTATTTTTCTTGTGCTCGATCTAAGAGTTTCGGCAACTTTTCTCAGAACTTCGTCACCAACGTCATGACCATATGTGTCATTAATTCTTTTGAAATCATCGATGTCGATCATCGCAACGCTCAAAAATTCTTTATACCTTCTTGATCTTTCGACTTCCTCGTACAACCTTTCAAATATGTAACGACGCGTGTAGAGATTTGTCAGTTGATCGAGATCGGATATTTTGGATGCAATAACTTTTTCGAGTTTTAACTTGTATATCGGAACAAGGATATCCAAAATTGCTACAATTTTGTCCATATCGATCTTTGCTTTGTCGATCTGAATAAAAACCTTTCCTCCACGTATTGAAAAATCATAAACGAATTTTTCATCATCGATGGTCCACGAATCAATTTTCACACTTTCGTCTGTTTGATAAGATATGCCATCTTTGCCACAAACGTAACCTATTTCTTCTATTCCGGATATTCTGCAAAGTACTCTGCTCTCAACGTGCTTCGATAACTCAATTGCGATAGTTTCGATTACCTCGCCCGCCGATTCAAGGTTTATCGAATAAAGGCATGAATTGGAAATGTTGAGAAATTCAAGAATTTCCTGCGGATCTTTTAAACGTTTTCTTATCTCATTTGCACGATTTCTAAGGCCTAAACTTTGAGCCATATTTGATGCAATTTCAAGATGAAGATCGGCACTTTTTTGCCATCCGAACAGTTTGTAAATTTTCGCAAGTTGCTCTTCGTAAAATATGGCATTTGTGAGAAAGCCGTCTCTGTAAAGTTTCTCTCCATATTTTTTCATCATCTTCAAAACTCGCATGGATTTCAATTTTGAAAGAAAATAGATGGCAAAAGGATTTTGGGGAAGTGTTATCGTCTCGATGATTTTTAAAGGATCTATGGCGACGTCTTTTAAATACTCGCTATCATTAGATTTTGTCATTTTCAAAAATTCAAGTGCGCTTTTTTCATCGTCCATGTAAAGTGCTTTTATGAATTTCAGCATCATCATCTCATCGTTGGTCTTTGAACTTGAAATGTTAAGTGTGAGATCTTCAACTGTTATCCTTGATCTCAGCAGTTCAACTTCTGACTTGAAGTCTACTTCCAGAGATTCTACCAGATCGAGATTTTCACGTGCCTTGCTGAAATTTCCCATCTCGATGAAATTCTGCGCCATTGCAAGGTTGATAATTTGAAAGGTCTTCCAAAGGCCTTCTTCGATGGCTTCTTTAAGCGCGGTATTAAGCCTTTCTTGCGAAGCATGTGGAGACATCTTTGAAAGTGCATATCCTATGTTCATCTCAACCAATGGAACAAGATCCTTGAAATTTTCTTCACGTGCCATTGAAAGCGCGGTTTCAAATTCGTCTATGGCTTCCTCATTTTCATTTTTGCCAAGATGAAGGATCCCTATGTAATTTCTTGCCATAACCTCGACTCTTCTTGCCATATTTTCTTTAAAATTCTCAAGAGGTCTAAGCACCTGATCGTATATCTTATCGTAATTTTCACCATTTTTAACGAATTGCACGTATTTTCTGCATGTTTCTATGAATGATGATGCGGATTCTTCAGACAAAACAGGATCGAAACCGTTCATCGCCATGACGATCCCAAAGTAAGCGTTTCTAAAGGCCTTTTTTCCAAATGCATCGGCCCTTTTGAGATCATTCATCATGACTTCGTATTCACCGAGGACTTTATGAAAAAAAGCCCTTGCCGACTCGAACGATTCAACGTTTCTATCGGCTATTTTCGAAGACGTGTTGATGAACTCGAGGCCCAAATATGGCTTTTCGCCGGTTTTCATAAGCGCACGTGCCTTTAAAAGGTACGCTGCTGCCGAAGGCTTTGCGGGAATTTTTGGTGCCACGTGCCATTTATCATTTTCAAACTTCCATTTGCCTTCTCTGACGAATTTTGATATGGTAAAATTTTCACCCTTTGAAATTTCAAAAAGTGATTTCGGATCACCTTCAAAAACGAAATCAGAAGTGAAAAAAGTGTTGAAGAACCAGTCAAGTTCTTTCGGAGATATAACCGGAAATTCTATCTTTTCTCCATCTTCAAAATCGAAGATCGGATCGTGAATTGCTATTATATGCAAACCTTTTTTGAATTTAACTAATGATTTGACAAAAGTCACCATCTCAACTGAGTCGCCACAATTGAAGATATAAGTTGCATTTTCGTCTGTTTTGAAAAAAAATGCAAGGGCACTCGGATCGGCCGATTCAAGATTCACACCTTGAGTTTTGAAATTCTCTTTCAGATGATCGATTATTTCATCAATAGATGAAAAAACCTGGCCTTTCAAGAATTTCGAAAAAATACCGCCATCTGATATTGGAATTTGGACGAATCCCTTTTCGGATTGCACCTTCTCAAGGAGTGGTCCGTGCCTCCAAACGCCTATTGAAGGTAAAAAAAAAGGTGTCGACGGTACGTCTAATTTCAGATTTTTCATGATATCGAGGATCGCAGGTATGCCTTCTTTGAAAACTTTCATTAGAAAGGGAGAGGTACTCTTGAACTCCTGAGCAAACGTTCTGATGGTCGTGAAGAAAGATGATGGATTCTCTATCCTTCCGTTTACGATGTTCAATTCTTCTTTGAAAGATGGAATGACGATAATTCTATCTCTGTTGACAAAAACATTTTCTTGTTCGACCGGTCCTATTGAAATACCTTTGGTGGCACATTCATAAACGTCTTTAAAAAATTGGAGAAATGCTTTTTCCGTTATATGGACCGGACGGTTTTCAAGATCTTCAAATGACAATTCTATGCACCCATCACAAAATTTGAACCCTTCAAATTTTGGAAGAGCCCCGCAGTAAGAAAACTTTGCAAGCATATCTCTGTTTTCAGGCCGATCTTTTATTCTGACGGTTGCCACGTTACCGCCCCCTTAATTCAATTTATCTTCCAGTGATCGTAAAGCGCTGGGGGAATCTTTTCTACAAAATCGTGCTTGTTGCCATTTATCTCGATTCTATTACCATAATAAGGCGTCCTCGATCCGGACATCTGTCTGCATATGAAAAGATATTTCTTTGCCCTCGTTATGGCCACGTAGAAAACACGTTCCTCTTCATCTATTTTACCTTCAGATATGGCAAAAGCAGAAGGGAAATCGCCGGGATTGACGGAGATGATAAAGACGACATCCCATTCAAGTCCCTTTGCCCTGTGAATTGTCGTAAGCGTAACGCTTTCTTCTTTATCTCTCTCTTTTCTATCTATATCTATCTGTTCTGTTATCGCAAGATCAGTAAGAAAATCATTTATATCGTTGTATCTGCTGGCTATTTCGATGACTCTTTTTATGTCCATTTGCCTTTCGATTCTGTCTTCAAATGTAAATGCTATGTAATCGGAATAAAAATTTTCGAAAACGTGATTCAAAACATCATCTGGTTTATCGTCCGGTGAAACTTTTTTGAATATCTCCTCTATTTTTTCATATTTATCGCCAAAACGTGATATGTGTTTTGCGAAATCGATGGGATCTTTTTTAAACTCTTCATCTGACAGCACCTTTTCAACGCTTTTCTTTCCGATACCATAAAAAAGTTGAAAGATTCTCATCCATGACAACGAATCTTTTGGATTTACAAGCACTCTCAAAAACGAGAGTGCATCTTTAACGTGCTTCGAATCTGTGAATTTAACACCGGATCGAACTGTAAAAGGTATCTTAGATTTTGAAAGTTCCATTTGAAGATCCATCGATTGACTGTGATTTCTGTAAAGTACGGCGATCTGAAAGGGAGATAGGCCGGAGTTCACAAATTCATTTATCTTTTTGGAAACGAAAGCAGACTCTTCAAGAGAGTCCCATGTGCTTACGACGACAGGCCTTTCGAAATTAGCTTTCACTGGCTTTAAGATTTTTGAAAAGATGTTGTTGGGTATCATGGCGTTGACAAGGTTAACTATTTCAGGCGTGCTTCTGTAATTGGTTTGAATTTTGTAGACTTTCACGTCCTTTTCTTTTGACATTTCGATTATATTTTCGTATCTGGCACCTCTGAAAGAATAAATACTCTGCGCGTCGTCTCCCACAACCATAAGGTTACCGTTAACGGAAGAGAGTTTCTTGATTATTTCGTATTGTATTTTATTTGTGTCCTGAAATTCATCGACAAGTACCCATAAGTAATTCGATGCTTCTTTTTTTCTGACAGACTGTATATCGAGAAGGTCATTGGCGTATACGAGTAAATCATCATAGTCTAAAGATGATTGCTCGACCTTGAGGGCTTCATATTTGTCTTTTATCTTGTTTATCCTATCCGCGAAGGCATATAAATAGGTAAAATCCTCATCGATCGTTTTTTCAACAGATCTTTGAGTGTTTGCAGCCATCGAAATTATCTTCAAGACAACGGAAGGAGATGGGAACTTCTCGTTTCTTTCAACATATTCGTTTATGGCATGTTTGACGATCGTCAAACTGTCTTCTTCGTCCAGAATCGAAAAATTTGGATCAAGTTTGAATTCCGCCGCATATTTTCTTAAAAGATGATTGCAAACGTGATGAAATGTGCCTGCCATCATACCGTTAAGAGGATCTTTAGACACCTGCTGTGCCCTGTGAATCATCTCATTTGCGGCAGCCTTCGTGAAGGTCACAAGCAAAACTCGTTTGGGATCAATTCCTTTCGATATCAAATAGGCTATCTTGTGCGTTATGACCTTCGTTTTCCCAGATCCAGGCCCTGCGATGACAATAGAAAACCCTCCTTCATCCAAGACGGCCATACGTTGCTCGTCATCAAGACCCAAAAGTGTTTCATTTGATTTTTCGATTCCATCGTAGTTCACATTGTAGATGGTGTCAAATTTTTTCAATTCTTTCGACAACTCTTTTCTTTCCAAGTACGTAAATAGACTCGAACAACCCAGGAGTTACCTTTTGACCCAAAAGCGCTATCCTTAAAATTTGAAATAATTCCTTACGAGATAAATTATTCAACGATATATCGCGCAGAAGTTTTTCCACATTTTCCACGGACCAATCATCAAGAGATTGGATTTTATCCTTGAAAATCAAAAGAAATTTTTCAACTGCCTCTCCCTTTAAAATCTCTTTGGATGCTTCGTCTATCGGAATTTTTTCAAAAAAAGGCCTTGCAAATTCTCCAAGTACCTTCAGCGTATTTACTTTTTGCCTGCATATGTCAAAAACTGCTTTTGAATAATCGGGATCATCAAACCATTCAAGTGCACTTGGATTTTGAAGGAAAGCCCATGCCTTGAAATTGTCTATCAACTCTTCGATGCTCATCTTTCTCATATGCTGACCGTTTATCCATTCTATCTTTTTGTAATCAAAGACGGCAGGTTTATTCGATAACGAATACAGATCAAAACTTTCGATTTTTTCAAGTGGGTTGAAGACCTCTTCGTTAACGCTCCAGCCAAGCAGGGAGAGATAATTTATGAATGCCACGTTGATTATCCCATAAGACCTGAAATAATTCACCGATGTCGCTCCATGCCTTTTGCTCAAAGGTGTTCTGTCCGGTCCTAAAATAAGCGGTATATGCATGAATTCAGGTAATTTCCACCCCAAAGATGTGTATATCATGATCTGCTTTGGCGTGTTGGTAAGATGATCCTCGCCTCTGATGACATGAGATATTTTCATCAAATAATCGTCGATTACAACGGCAAAGTTGTAAGTCGGAAAGCCGTTTGATTTTACTATGACCATATCTTCAAAAGTAGAGTTGTCAAATTCCATATCGCCTTTTGCTATATCGTGAAAATAAGTTTTTCCTGTCGGTATCTTGAAATTAACCGTTACGCTTCTTCCTTTTAATCTGTAATCATTTGCTTCATCATGTGAGTTGAATTTTTTCACGATTTCTTTGGCATTGCCTTCGTCATAAAGCGCATAATAAGCACTGCCGTTATCTATAAGTGCGCGAACGTAGATGTCATAAATGCCTTTCTCGATCCTTTCGGTTTGCCTGTAAGGCCCATAAGGACCTCCTATATCTGGACCTTCGTCCCATGTGAGTTTACACCATTTTAAATCTTCAATTATGCTGTTTTCTGATTCTTTAGAGGATCTCTCCGTATCCGTATCCTCTATTCTGAGTATGAATTTTCCGCCCGCTCTCCTTGCAAATAGCCAACCAAAAAGTGCCGTTCTTGCACCGCCAACATGCAAAAAACCCGTTGGACTCGGGGCAAATCTGACCCTTACTTCCATCTTTTCACCTTTTTTCACCTTTTGTACTTTATGATCTGCCTCAAAAGCACTTTCCTCTTTGAGATATCTTCATCTTTTTCAACACCTTTTGGAGGAAATCCGTCTATCACTCCCATAACACCACGGCCCTGATCCGTAACACCAATGACAATCTGAAGTGGATTTGAAGTCGCGGCGTAAACGTTGCATACTTCTTGAAGAGATTTTATCGCGTTCATAACGCTTATCGGATAAACGCCACGCATGACAACGACAAAGATATGTCCTGCCCCTATATGTTGCGCATTTTCTATGGCGATTTCTTCAAGTTCCTTATCGTTACCGTCATGACGTATAAGACAAACACCGGAGGCTTCGTTGAATGCTATTCCGAATCTTGAGTTTGGAGAAACCGTCATCATAACTTCGTACAGATCTTCAATTGTCTTTATGAAATGCGTTTGTCCGACGATGATGTTGGACTCATCTGGGATGGTAAGATTGACAACTTCAAAATTGATCATACTTTACCTCCATGGTATGAAAATTGCTATAGATACTCCCAGCGCAAGGAACGGTCCGAATGGAACATGCGTTTTTCTGTTTGCCTTTCGAGTTATCAACATCGGCAAAGCAAAAATTATCGCCGCTATCGATGCTATTAAAATAGCCCACACAAGAGAAAACGGCACAAGATAAAGGGCTAAAGCCGCAATATATTCAACATCTCCAAATCCCATTCCCTGCTTTGAAACGAGATGAATGATCAAAAAGATACCAAAACCGATACCTGCGCTTATCAAAGACAAAAGCACCTGCCCGTTGGCAATTGCCCACAAAACCCCGCCAACTGCCGTCATTATAACCGCAAAATCGGGAATCATCATCGTTTGGAGATCTATGGCAGTTACAATTATACCACCAGAGAAAAGAATCCACAAAGCAAGCATGTTCCAGATGTTTGATGTGAGAAAAACTGCCAGTAAGAATAAAGCAGCGGTACTTCCTTCAATTACAGGATATAGCGGTGAAATTTTGGATCCACAATATCTGCATTTTCCACCGAGTACGAGGTAACTCAAAATTGGAATGTTATCTTTCCACGCCAATTGGTGATTACACACGGGACAAAAAGACTTTTTAGGGTTGACCAAAGAAATTCCTTTTGGAATCCTGTAAATCAAAACGTTGTAAAAACTTCCAAACACCAATCCAAAGATGATGCCTATGACACCGAATATCAGTGTATTCCACACAGATTAAGTTCCTCTGGACTCAGATTCGTCTCAAAAAGTTCTTTTTTACCGTAAAAATACCAGTCTTTTTGATTTTTAAATTCGTTCAATATCCTTTTGGCTTCATCGTAACGTCCCGTCTTTGCGTAAGGGACGACCAAAAGTATTTTGAAATGCGAATCTATTGGATATTTTTGAATATGTTCTTCAACAACCTTTATGACTTCATCGTATCTTTCATTCTTGAAGAGTACTTTTGCCCATGATTCTATATCTCCGGGGTAATAAGGCATCATCTTCAATATCTGATCTTCGTAATCTTTTGCCAAGTCGTATTCTCCGAGTTGATTGTAAAGATCCATCAATTCGTATCGTGCGAGAATTGTCTTCTTATCCTCACTCACAAATCTTTTTAATATGTCAATGGCACTTCCTATTTTCCCCATTTTTCTGTAGGCGTCCGCTATCATGAAATACGCAAATTTATCGTAAGGAGTATATTCAAGTTCTTTTTCCCATTCTTCTATTGCCATTTCGTAATCTTCAAGGTTATAATAAGCCTCACCAAGTTCGGAATAAGCCTCGGCAAGAGTCGGATCTATCTCTATCGCCGTTTTAAGAAAGGCAATGCCTTTTTCCTGTTCGCCTTTTTCTATCAAAAATGTTCCCTTAAGTTCATAAGCCTTTGCGTACATGGGCCAGGTTTCAATAACGAAATCCATCAATTTTATGGCTTCGTCAAGTTCCTCCGATTCCGATTCATCCTGGGCCAATTCGTATAAACCGTCCGGGGCGGCATTTTTAAGTTCGAAAAGGTTAAGATTTAATTCTTTGAAATAACTTTTCATCTCTTGAGTGGAAATTGGAAGAAAAAGCGACCCGGAAATTTTGCCTGTTTTCTTCTCAATACTCTGTAACTTATGAATTCTCTCGATGTGCTCTTTATGAATGCTTACATCTGCGGCAAATGTTTCCCATGTACCTTCGTAAAGCAAATCCCTTAGTAAAAAGAAAAACGGATCATAAAAATCGATCCCGTATTCGTGGTTTTCTATCTCTAAGATCAAAAGATTGTCCTTCATACAGATCATGCCTCCTCCATTTCCAAAAATTTAAGCCTTCATTACTTATTCATGCTTATTATACACTGAGTTTTATCTTCCGTCAACATTGTAAATCGGACTGCATTCCCCGTTGAATTTTTGCCACGTTCTCTTATTGTATGATATACTAAATGTGAAAAAGGAGTTGATCTGTTTGAATGTCATGGCGTTCGATACATCTGGAAGATGGCTAACAATTGCCCTTGGATTGAATGATGATGTTGTATTTCTTCAATCTCTTTCAAAATTAAGGCAAAGCGATACACTTGTCAAAGATTTGGATAATTTGTTAGGATCAAATGGCATATCCATTTCCGATATAAATTTGATTGGCTGCGTTATAGGCCCGGGTAATTTTACAGGATTAAGAAGTGGAATTGCGGTTGCAAAGGCAATATCTTTTTCTCTTTCAGTGCCCATAGTAGGTTTAAAATATTTTGAATGTTTCGAGTCGAATGACCCAGTCATACTGGTCAGAAAAGCACGAAAAGATTGGTGGTACGTGTCAAGATTCGATGGAAACAGTTGGTCTTCCGAGATAGATCCTACCGAAATACTTTATCAATTAAGCGGGAAGATCGTGTCCGAAGAAGAAATAGATGGTATTTCTTCGTATATAGTCAATGGCCCTTTAATTTCGGGATATTCACTTGTTCAAAGCACCATAAAGTCATTTGAAAGATCAGAGAAAATTTACGATCATGTAAGCGTTAAACCATTTTATCTTCAAAAGCCCATTGCCCAGCAAATCGCAGAGGAGAAGAAATGAAATACGATGCTAAAAAAGTTTTGAGAAATTTAAAAGAAAAAATGATAGAAGAACAGATAAAAATCATATCGGCCGATCTGGATTCTTCCAACAGTTTAACCGTTGCCGTCGCTTTAAGTGAATTGAAAAGGCTAAAAGACAGATGGCATGTGCAGGAAGCAATAAAAGCACTTTCATCAACCGGAGACGCAGCCGTTATATCTGCGATAAGGTATCTGTCCTCTATAAAATATCCCCTTTCTTTTAAAGAAATAGATCATCTGGTGAAAAAAAGTGAGAGGATAAGAAAAGAAATTGTAACTCTTTCACAGTACATGACACCCGAAGATGGATGCAAGTTGCTCTCTTTGCTGCTTGAAGATCGATCTTCTGCCGTCAAAATTCAATCTTTGAGGCAACTCGAAAAGGTTCAATGTGATGAAAGCGTTGAAAAAGCAAAGAAATTTCTTGAAGATGAAGATCCGAAAGTAAAAGTTGAATCCATAAAAGTGCTGTTGAATTTGGGCGAAAATGTTGATGAAAAGATCGTTACCGAGATAATTGAGAATACAAAATTGCCTTTTGAAATCAGAACGACGGCTTTAAAAATTTTTGTCATGCATTTCAAAGATTCTTTACCTCTTCTCAAAAAAATGGCTGAATCGACTTATTCAAAGATGAATTCAGTTGCAATTTCTCTGATGGGAAAATTTCCTTGCGATGAAGTTTGGGAAAGTTTAGAAACGGTCATTTTAAATGATTCCTTTCCGTCTGAAACAATTCAATCAGCGCTTAAAAGCGCTTCTAACACGTGCAGGGAGCGTAAAGCACTTGAAGAAATGGCCATTAAATATGTGAATTATCCTTCTAAATCGTTGAAAATAACGGCTTTAAGAGTACTTATGGGTGTCGAAAGCCAACATGTGGAAGGCATAATAGAAGCATTTCTTGAGGGAAAAGACAGAAATTTGAAATTGTCGGTCGTGCCTTTCGTCGAAGAATATTCATCAAAAAATAACGTAGAAGTACTTCTCGAATCCCTTGAAGATGATGATGAAGAGATGATGGAAAAATCTCTTAAGGTGCTCGGAAGATTGAAGATAAAAGATGAAAGAATAAGAAGTAGCCTTTTCGATCACACGATTGGCGTTAGAATTCAGGCTTTGAAGGCACTTATCTCATCCGGCGATATCGATTTGGAAGAGTTAATGGAATTTGTGAGATCTGCTTCTGAACCACTTGAGATTAAAATTGAAGCGTTGAATGGAATAGCAAAAATTGCACCCCAAAGATTGGAGGAGTTATTATGAAAACGTTGATGGTAACGAGCGGAAAAGGTGGCGTGGGCAAGTCAACAATCGCTGTTAACGTTGCCGTTGAAATGGCTCTCAGCGGTTACAATGTTGGTCTTATAGATGTTGACATTCATGGTCCGACCGATCACATAATACTTGGAGTGGAACCAGAAATCATGACTGACGGAACGCATTTCATTCCGATGGAAATAGGCGGTCTTAAATTCATGACTATCGCGTCAGGAGTCGGAGAAGACAAAGCAGTCATATGGCGCGGCCCTCTAAAAGCGAAATTGATAGATCAATTCATAAAAGATACAGAATGGGGAGATCTTGATTACATGGTGATGGACTTCCCACCCGGCAGTGGAGATGAACCACTTGAAGTTTTGAGCGTTTACAACAACAAAATAGACGGTGCCATAGTTGTTACGACTCCGCAAAAAGTGGCTCTGGGTGATGTTGAAAAAGTTATAAATTTTCTAAAAAAGATGAATGTGCCAATAATAGGCATCTGGGAAAATATGTCTTACTACGTTTGCAAGTATTGCGGCAAAAAACATTTTCTCTTCGGTCACGGTACCGATGATCTTGCTCAGAAAACGGGTGTGGATATAACGGCAAGAATTCCTTTGATCGAAGAAATAGGTCAAGATACGGGAATTTCAAAGTTGTTTCTGACAAGAAGTGAAGGAGAATTAAGGATAGAATTTGGTAAATACGTCGATGAGGTTATGAAAAAATTGGGATAGAGAAAGGAAGAGATTTCCATGCTTGTAAAGCCTTTCGGTGGGTTGGAAGCCAAGAGTACAGAAGTAGAAAGAATGAACTGTCCTCCTTACGATGTGGTTGATCTGGAAGAGGCAAAAAAATTTTCGGCGGATACACATTCTTTCATGCGCATAGTAAGACCCGATTCAATAGCAAAAGCCGGTGAAGACATTTACGAAATTGCGGCTAAAGAACTCAACAGATTCATCGATGAAAAATTATTTATCAAAAACGAAAAGCCATCTTTTTATATCTATTCGCAGAAAATGCTTTCTCATGTTCAAACAGGACTCGTTGCATGTGTGCCTGCAAGTGCATACCCTGAACACATAAAAAGACATGAATTGACACGGAAAGAAAAAGAAGATGAAAGAATGAAACACATTTTAGCAACCCACGCTCATACCGAACATGTCTTCTTGATGTACAAATCGCAAAAAGAGATAAAAAAGTTGATGAGAATCGATCTTGGAAAACATCTTTACAATTTCAAAACAGAAAATCCGGATACAATCCATAACCTCTATCGTGTCGAAGATAGTGCTCTCATTCAAGATATAACCCATGCGTTCCAAAATGTTGATGCTTTTTACATAGCCGACGGTCATCACAGGGCATCTGCATCTGTCAGAGTGGCAGCAGAGATGGGTGGTAGTGGAGAGTGGAATTATTTCATGGCGACGATCTTTCCGCACGATGAACTTCAGATTCTGGGATACCATAGGATTGTCAAAAGCATCGACGGAAGTGAATCCGATTTTTTAAGGAAGATAAAAGATGCGGGTTTTGATGTCAAAAAAACGTACAACAAACCTCCTGAACTTTCCAAGCATACGATCGGAATGTACATGGAAGGTGAATGGTACAGTCTAAGAGCAATGGATGTTGACGATTCGGATCTGATAAATGCACTTGACGTTTCAATACTTCAAGAAAGGATTTTAGACAACATTCTTGGCATAAAAGATCCAAGAACAGATTCCAAACTTGATTTTATTGGAGGAGTTAATGGCTTTGAAGATTTGAAAAAAGCCGTTGATGCGAAAGAATACAAAGTCGCTTTTTACATGCATCCGACAGAAGTTGGAAGCGTTATTGAAGTCGCAGATAAAAATATGATAATGCCTCCAAAATCAACATGGTTTGAACCAAAATTGAGAAGTGGTTTTCTCGTTCATACCTTTTGAGAGGTGATCGGAATAAAAGAATTGACGCAACGTCAAAGGGAGATATACGAATTCATAAAAGATTTTCATGATAAAATGGGATATCCTCCCACGATAAGGGAGATATCCAAACATTTCGGTTTCTCCTCTCCGACGGGAGCGCTTGTACATGTAGAAGCCATTGAGAAGAAGGGTTACATAAAAAGAGATCACGCCTCGCGTGGAATAAAAGTCGTGGCAAAGAGCCCTTTTGACGTGACCTTTGCCGAGTTGATAGGAAAGATGGATAAAAGTGGTAAAATTTTTAAAAGCGGAGAACAAACTCATATTCCAGTTCCTTCCAACGAGAAACAACTTTTATCCGTTGAATCTCTTGTGGATATTCCGGAATTCGGAATTTTTAAAGGAGATTACGTTGTTTTCGTACGCGGAAGGGCAAGCAAGGGCCTTGTATTGCTTAAAAAAGGTGAAGAGCACGTAGTTGGTATTTTAAAAAAAGAAAAGTTGGAAAATTTAACTGGGGAAGAAATAAATGGTTTTGATTTAGAATTCGCTTTTTATGGCGTTTTAAGAATTCCGAGCCATGATAAAAAGATAACGGGGTGATCTTTTGAACGTAAATTACGCTTTTTTTGAAAAGACAGATGGATCATTTGAATCTTTTCAAAAGAAACTTGTTCAGTTTGGCATAAAAATTTATACTGCCGGAGATTTCAACGATATGTTCGATCTTAACGTTGAAATTAAAAAATCCGGTGAGAGTGATTTTAAAGGTATAGACCTTGTTGTACTTGAAATGCCCAGTGAAAATCAAAGACTTGAAGAAAATTACATTTTGAATTCGATAGAGCCTTGGAAGATAGCGGCCGTCTATTCGTGCGTTAAAAATTACAGAAATTCCGTTATCGTCATTGACCCGGATGATTTTGACAGAATAATAGAATCTCTTGAAGAATGCGGAGACGTTACCCTCCAAGACAGAAGGATGTTTTCTTTAAAAGCCTTATACAGACTTTTGAGATACAACTCTTCCATTCACAGAGAAATGAGTGAACTTTTTGCGTCTGAAAAATTCGAGACGCTTATCCTTGAAGAAAAGAGTCCTTTGAGGTATGGAGAAAATCCCCAACAACTTGCATATCTGACGAAGATAGCAAAAACGAAATCTTTTTTTGATCCTTTCGATGAAGATACACTTGCCGGTTTGAGTTATAATAACATCGTTGATATCCATCTTGCACTTTCACTTTTGAAATATTTGGATGATAGTTTTGCAGTTCGTGTTCACCATGGGATAATAGTTGACGTGAGAAAAAAACACTTTGATTTCAAATCATCAAGGGGCGTGCTGGCAGCGAACTTCATCAATGATGAACTTATAGAAGGTTTGAAGGGCAACGATCTCGATATCGTTATGCTTCCAGGGACACCGGATCTTTCGAAGGTCGAAATGCGCAAATTTATAAAGATAAAAGAGATGCCATCTGTTGAAATTGAAAAAGAATACAGATTCCTGGATGGAAATTTCCTTATTCAAACTCCAGACGATCTTTCAAACATGAAATTTCTTTCTGACGAATTTGATGTTCAATATAAATTCGCCAATATCGTTGTGGCACTTTCAAGATCAATGGCTTGCTGCATTTTTAAAGATTATGAATTGATGTCCATCAGCACAGGCCAGGCCGAGCAAATTGACGCGCTTGAAACAACTTTGCGAAAGGCCGAAAAAAAATCGATGAATTTGGATGGATCTTTATGTGCCTTTGATGGACCTATAAAAGACATCGAGGTTGTAAATCATGTGATCGGCACGGGAATAAAAACCATCATAGAACCTGGAGGGGTTAAAGAAGATAGAATTGTAAAAAAGCAACTCGAAGAAAATGGCATAGAACTCATATTTTCGGGAAGAAGAAGATACAAGATATCTTAATATAGCCAATGTGATATGGCAAAAACAGAGATTAGGCATTAGATAAAAAACAGTAACGAGTAATCGGGAATCGCCTTTTTCATAAGGATATACTAAATCTCTTTTAAAAGTGAAATAAATGAACAGCACGTAGCACGTGGCGGAAAGAGAGTAGTGATTAGTGATTAGTGAGCAATGAGCAGTAAAAGGCGAATGCCGGAGCCAACGATATTTCATATTTAAAGTTGATCAAGTACGAGATTCCCAATCAAGTTGGGAATGACATTACGGATAAGCTCCAATGCGATTCCGGTTCTTCGACCGGAATGACAGAAAACTTGAAATGAACGTTAGAGTCTTGTTTTTAGACTCGCAGGCCGGAATGACAGAAGGCTTGAGGATGAAGGAACTGAACATCATAGACCTGTTTGAGGAGAATCGCTTAATCTTGACGAGCATCATGAGTAAGATATTGTATTTTTTGCATTTTATGAGTATAATAAGAAATTGTAGATAAATGAAAGGGAGGAATTAAATTGAGTTTTCTTTTCCTTTTTGTCATGATAATTGATCTTGTGATATCAGTCGCCCTTATCTGGGTTGTCATGATGAAGATGTCAAAGCATGGTGGACTCGGAGGCGCTTTCGGGTCTGGATCGCTGTACACCGTATTTGGACGTGAAAAAGGTCTTGATACACTTGCAAAAGTTACAATCGCACTTGCCGTTGCGTTCATGGTGATGAGTGTGGTAACGGCTTACGTTTTAACTTTGAAATAAGGAGATTTTAAATTGTCTCCTGAAGATCAACTCAGAATTTTGAAAGAAAACACAGAAGACCTTATAGACGAAAAGGAACTTCTGGAAAGACTGAAAACCGGACGAACTTTAAGAATTAAACTTGGCGTTGATCCATCAAGACCTGATCTTCATTTGGGACATGCCGTGGTTTTAAGAAAACTCAGACAATTTCAAGATTTGGGTCATACCGTTGTCTTGATAATAGGAGATTTCACTGCCCGAATAGGAGATCCATCCGGAAGATCTAAAACGAGGCCGATGCTTTCTGCCGAGGAGACAAAACATAACGCGATAAGTTATCAGGAACAGGCTTTTAAAATTCTTGACAAGAGTAAAACTGAGTTGAGATTTAATTCTGAATGGCTTGATCCTTTAAAATTCGAAGATGTCATAAGACTTACGTCAAAGTACACGGTCGCAAGGATGCTTGAAAGAGATGATTTTGAAAAAAGATACAAGTCGGGAGAGCCAATAAGCATAGTTGAGTTGCTTTACCCAATAGCGCAGGCTTACGATTCCGTTGCCGTCAAATCTGATGTTGAAATGGGTGGAACGGATCAGAAGTTCAACTTGCTTGTCGGAAGAAAATATCAGGAAGAATTTGGGCAACTTCCACAAATAGTCTTGACGATGCCGATCATCGAAGGCACCGATGGAATTTTGAAGATGTCAAAAAGTTACGGAAATTACATTGGTCTGACTGATTCGCCAGATGATATGTATGGTAAGATCATGTCAATACCGGACTCTGTGATGTTTAAATATGCAAAACTCCTCACGAATTTGGATGTGGAGAAGTCGAAAAAGGATGTAGAGTCTTCAAGACTTCATCCTATGGATTTCAAGAAAAGTCTTGCCTTTGAAATCGTAAAATGGCTTTATTCAGAAGCAGACGCTGAAAATGCTCAAGATAAATTCATAACCACATTTTCGAAGAAAGAAATTCCAGATGACGTTCCAGAAATAGTTGCCGTTAACGGTATAAAATTAACACAATTTTTGAAAGACATAAAGGCAGCAGATTCAACGAGCGAGGCAAAGCGGTTAATAACACAAAACGGTGTTAAAATAAATCAAGACACTGTGGAAGATGTCATGATGATGACTAACTTTAAGAATGGAGATATTCTTAAGGTTGGGAAAAGAAAAATGTACAGAATCATTTTGAGATCTTGAATTCTTTATGTTTGAGTGGTATAATTTTTAAAAATTGTGTCTTTTTAAAACAAAGGGAAGTGTGTTTTGCCCTGAGTTGAGATATAAGTTGTGTCAAAAAAGCAAAGGAGGATGGTCAAGAATGCGAAAGACCCTGATCGTAAGTATAGTTATCGTTGCTGTCATTTTGATGGGTTCATTGGTTATGGCGACGACTTTCACAGATGTGCCTGCCACAAGTGTTTACGCAACGCCCGTGAATGTTGTAACCAATGATAACGTCATGACGGGCATTAACGGCCTTTTCCAGGGTTCACAAACGGTAGACAGGTACACGTTGGCTCAGGTTGCTTACAACCTCATCAATTACCTCGAGCAAAATCCATCTTTAGCAAAGGCAAGCGATCTTCAAGCGTTACAAACTGTTGTTAACACGCTGAAAGATAACTTGACGTCGACAAACTCCATAGTGGTGACTCTTGAGAATCAGGTTAGCATTTTAACAACGGTTGTTGAGCAACTCAAAGAGGCAACGGCAGCGGCTTCTGCAACGGCTAACAAGGCACTTATTCTTGCCAACGTTAACAATCAGATGATAGCTAACATGAATAAAGAGATCGCCGGGTTAACACAGCAAGTTAACGGCCTTCAAACTTCTTTGGCAGAATTCAAAACTGAGGTTGCTTCGACGACTAACAGATTAACTCAGATGATAAATGACAATGCAACCTTCCTTTACAAGAAAATCGATCTTGTAAATCAACAAGTTACGAAGAATACAACTGCCATTGCATCTCTTACGGCTCAATTGAATGATTTGAGTTCAAAAGAGGCAAACGATATTCAGGTGCTTACAACTCAACTTACCACCACAAGAAATTATTTGGATAACCAGATAAGTTTCTTGAAAAACGATTTGAACAACACCAGAACAGAACTCACAAACCAGATAAGCAACACCAAAACAACACTTGAAAGTGAAATAAACACCGTTAACAACAAAGCCAACACGGCAACCTGGATAGGCGCTGCTGGAGTGGCAATCGGAACTGCAACTCTCGGATTATTGCTTTATTTCGTGTGGAATTACTGGTATCCAAACTATTGATTTTGATATAACTCCTTCCTGACGGGCGAGCATCAGGTAAAAATTGGAGGTGGTAGTGAAAGTGCATGGCGATTATTTCATAAGCAGTAAAATTTCTATCAATCTTTTTTTCAAAATTCTTTTAGAAGGGGGCTTTAAAGCATGAAAAAGGTATTAGTGTTGTCGGTAGTTGCGATCGCTATTCTCGCGGTTGCCTCATTTGCGTCATTGTCATTTTCAGGCAGTGGTTCTGTAAGTTGGAATGTTTATCCATTCCAGAACAATTTCGTTTCCGTTTCTCCTTCCGTGTCCTTGAATGTCAGCGCTGCTGGAACGGGTTATGCTTTCTCAGCAACTCTCTTTCCATCATGGAGCCTTTCTGATCTATATTTCACAATACCTTTAGTTTCAAATCTTTCTCTTGTCACAGGATATGAAGGCAATTTTGGTGAGAGTGTATTTGGTGGAAGTGCCGTTAACGGAACTGGTGCACTTAGTTTTGGATATTCAGCGGCAAATTATGCAGCGCTTCAGTACACAACATCTTCTTTTAACGCTTACGTTCAAACAACGGGATTAAGAAGTGCTACTTCTGTTAGTGCATTCGCAGATGCTGCCGTTGGCCCCGCTCATGTCTATTTTGGAGCATACCCGAATTACACTTCTCTTTATGCTGGAGCAAGTGCATCTATGGGACCAGCTACCCTTTTTGGGTTACTTAATTATGCCTCTGGAGAAGTTTCTTCTTACACCGTTGGTGCTGCTGCCAATATGGGTTCAAATCAACTTGGTGCAGAATATGCGATGGGAAACAATATAACTGCATGGTTCGACTATGGCAGCAACGTTGAAGTGAATGCTCAATTTTCAAATATGAGCTTCAGCTCAGCAAATCTTATATGGAATAACATCGCTTTGGTCGATGGCGTAACCGCTTCGTTGAGCGGAAATTACACTCCTTCTTCTTGGAGCTTAAGTACAACACTTTCGAAGACATTGGTTGGCAATGTTAGCGGTTCATTAACTGGTACTTACTCTTCTGCATCTGGCTTAACAGTTACATCATCCGTATCTGTGTCAGCATTCTAATTTTTAATAAACAAAAACAGTTCCCTTTCGTGGGAACTGTTTTTTATTGGTTTATCGCCGGGAATTTTTATTTCGTGTTGATCCCGTGGTGATCTTTTGTGATATGATATACTTGAATATGAAATATAGTTTCTGATCTGTGATCCTCTTATAACGGGCGAAAAGAGGTGAAGTTGGAGGTGAGAGGGAAAGAGTAGAAATTTAAATTCGTAGAGTTCATGACAACGGAGGTGATACGGAAAAGTTGAAGGATGGTAAAGCGTCTGTTGTATGGTAAAGCGTCTGTTGTTGTGTTTCGATGAATTTCAAAAATCTTAACGGGGGGTATAAAACATGAGAAAAATTTTGTTAGTTGTGTTTGTTCTTCTTTCGTTGGTTGTTTTTGCAGCACTTGCTGATGCTGCAAGTGAAATAGCAAATCCACCTTCTGATGTTTCAAAACTTCTTAGCCAACTTCAAAAACAGGTAAATGAAATTCCAAAATTGAGTGTCTGGGCCCAAGTTCAATACGATTTTGATATTAATGCAGGAACGTTGACACCGGATATGGGAATATGGGCAGAGTACAACTTTGCGGGATTTGACTTTGCGGCTTGGTACTATGGGAATACACCAGGGCCACTCGGTGGCGCTCCTTCTTCATCCTCCTTCCAGTATTATGGATCTTATACACTTCCGAAAATGGGTGATCTTTCACTTTCTGCAAAGATGGGAATTTTCAGAATAAGAAAAACTCTCGATTACCTCAATTACAATGGAATGCCAATTTATTCTGCCGGCAGTGGTAGCAGGATAAATTACCTTGCTCTTGACGCCAAGATTCCGAATTTCAATTTGATAGGTGCCATTAACACGACGAATGCCGGTTCTCCTCTTTCCACCTATTTCGTCGGATCGGCAAAATTCTCACCGGTTAACATGATATTCGCAGCGCAGAACAATTTCTCCAAATTCAACATTGGCGGTCAGGCAGCCTTTGACTTTGGCACACTTTATGCCGGTGCCAATATTACCTCAACAGGATTACAATCGTGGGTTGGTGGGGGTAAAATTAATTTCCAACTTTTCTCCGCTGATACAAGTCTTACCGGCTTGTATTACAACGGAAACTTTCCTAACGGCGGAAGCGGCATGCTCGGTGAACTTGCAGGATCTGTGGGAGATAAATGGTCCTACTGGGCAGATTTGCTCTGGAACACTGATTCGGGATACAGTGAGTCGCAGTTTGGCTTAAGTTATTACGCAACGGATAACCTAACAATACAATTTTTGATAGATAACATGAATAACGATACAACAGGATACATTTCATACCAGTTCTCCTTCTAAAATAAATACACTTCCCCGGCTTATCGCCGGGGATTTTCTTCGTAAATCACTACATATCCATCATCTATCATCTTTGAAATCGTGCCTTTGAGTTTTTGATATTGTCTTACAGTATATATGTGAATTTCTATTTGTGGAATATCAAAAATCCTTTTAACAATTGAGTAAGCGTCTGATCTCGATTTGCCTTTATATATGACAAGTACATCTACATCGCTTGCAACTGTGTATTTATCCTTAGCGTAAGAGCCAAAAAGGATAACTTTTGAAATTGAAAGTAAGGATTTAAGGGCTGGAATTTTGCCTTGTAATTTATTTGTTATCTCTTTCTTGTTGTATTTTGGATAAAATATTTGAACAGAATTTGACGATTTCATCTGCATATCCCAAAAGCCTCCTTGCCTCTTTTTTCGTATATTTTTTCCATGGAGCACCTGATGGGTGAGCATCTGGATATCTTGTTGGTATGTAAGACTTATCAAGTTCTAAAGCTTTTTCTATCAAATTCTTTGGGACATTGAAGTGCTGATCCAATGCCTCAAGCAAATCTGCAACGACATGTCCCCATGCTTCGGCACCAATCTTTTGAAAAACTGCTTTTACTGCCTTTTCAGCCCCTTGCTGAGAGGAAAAGCATGACCAATCGTAAAAGCCATTTTCCATATCGAATCTTGCATGCTCAATGTCCTTTTTAGCCTGATCGAGCCAATCTTGACTTCTTTCCACAGAAATTCCTCCGGTTAAAAAACTCATACTTTATTATATACCAAAAAAGATACAATGGAATTTTCCATCAGACAATAATGCGAGAAAATCAAATATCAAATAACCCATGATGTGCGTGAATGTATGCTAAACCTAATTTAGATTTCGAATCTTTGCTCCGGCACAGTGTGCCTTCTCTCGATGTTTGACCCTCGCTGAGCAGCGTCGGCCATCTCGAAAGCACCCTGCCCTCGGCGATGGTAAATAAACATATGGAATATTTACGAACAAGTTCCAAGGCGATTCCGGCTCGCAGGCCGGAATGACGAAATGAAGGATGCTTGTCTTAGTGTCATTCTCCCCAATCAAGTTGGGGATGACGGTTTTGTAATATTTATCGTAATCTTGACGCACATCATGAATCAAATAAGAGAATTATACTCACGTTCTTTAAAAAATAAAGCCCCATAACTGGGGCTTTATTTTGTCATTTCACTTTGCAACACTTACAGTTACAACATTTTGAATCGTTTGGGAATAACTCCCAACTTCCAATTTTGCTTCAACGTAAATGGTGACAGTGCCATTATCATTTTTGACCGTCTTCCAGATCCTTGCCTTATAAGTGGGTAGTGTTTTATTGTCTTTTAATTCATCTCACTTTCCAGAAAGCCATGCCAGAATATTCAAGGTAAACTGTGCGTTATCATATCCTTTCGTTGTCCAATCGTAGTTCGAATATATTGCCGTTCCAAATCCAACCAACCTTCCTTTTCCTATGATTTGTGCTGCTGCAACAGGCAAAGGTGGTTGCATGTAAGAATATGTTTGAGAATCAGTATCTGCTTGTTTTGCCGTAGAAGAAGTTTGAGCGATAATGTAAGCCGTCCCACTTTGAAGTGGATTATTCCCAGGCGCTGCCAAAGAACACCCACTGTAGAATTTGATAACACTTATACCATTTGCGATATTAAAAGGAGTTGGGGGGAAATCGCTAATTTTAACTTCCCAAGCACTGCCATAATTGGAAGAACTATCATCAACTTCATCGGGATTGAAGACAAATCCAGCGTTAAGAGCACCAAGCAATTTGTTCAAAACATCGAAATGACCTGTTTTTTTGTAATTTGATTCAGCGGTTAAAAGAAGCCCTCCACCATTTTGCACAAAACTAACTATGGCATTTATTTCCGGATCAGATAGCGACTTTGGATTTGCAAGCAGCAATATACTTCCTTGACTTAACAATTGTGGAGTGATGTCAGACGTTGAAAATATCACGTTGTAGCCCGAAGATTCAAGAGTTTTGACCATATCCGTCAGCTTTGATTGAGCGTACTGATCTGAATGCCCTTCATCGATTATGACGTTGACCGTTGAAAATGCCATCATTCCAAAAACGAGTAGAGCGATAAGAATCAAATAAAACTTTTTCATAAAAGATCCCTCCTCTTTTGAGATAGTAAAGGATTATATCATCATTTTATTTTTTATGAGATGAGATAAAATAAGAAATCATAGATTAACAATGATATACGTAGATAATCTTTGAAAATCTTTAAACGGGCAATTTAACCATGCTTTTTATTCAAAAATAATTAAAAATAAACATTAAATGCTTTAAACACAACTTGACATTGCATCACGAATCTACCCTGAATCGTTTTAGGATATACTCAATCAAGTCTAAATGCACACAGAAGTAAATTTAGACTTTGAATTGATACCCTGCCGGATCCGCCAATATTTCATATTTAAAGTTGATCGAGTATATGATAAAATTGTAAATAGTATTTTGTGTTTCAGAATGAGGGTGATGGCTTGACAAAGGTTGTTAAAATCGGAAGTGTGCTTATTGGCGGTGGAAATCCTGTGGCCGTTCAATCTATGACCAACACGGATACAAAAAACGTTACTGCCACAGTTGAACAGATAAAAAATTTGGAATCGGCAGGATGTAAAATAGCAAGGATCAGCGTTTATGACGAAGCATGTGTTGAATCTTTGAAAGCCATAAAATCTCTTGTGAAAATTCCAATAGTTGCCGATGTACATTTTGATTACAAAATAGCGATAGGATCGATTCTTGCAGGGGTTGATAAGGTAAGGATAAACCCTGGCAACATAGGTGCGAGGTGGAAAGTTGAAGAAGTTGCCCGTGTTGCGAAGGATCACGGTGTTCCTATAAGGGTCGGATCGAATGCCGGTTCGATAGATGAATCTTACCTTAAGAAATTTGACAATGCCGTTGATGCGCTTGTCCAGAGTGCCATAGATGAAGTCAACACGCTTGAGTCAGTTGGATTCAGTGATATAGTGGTGGCCGTTAAGTCTTCTGATCCAATTGAAACTATTGTTGCAAATGAAAAATTGTCTAAGATGACTTCTCATCCGTTGCATATCGGAGTAACCGAGGCCGGGATTTATGAAGATGCAGTCGTTAAATCGGCCTTTGCGCTTGGACATTTGCTTTACGAAGGGATTGGTGATACAATAAGGGTTTCGATCGCGGGCGATCCGGTTGATGAAATAGGAGTTGCTTATTCCATACTTCAAAGTGTGAATGTCTTTGATGGCCCTGAAATCATTGCCTGTCCGACTTGTGCCCGTACCGAGATAAACGTTGAGAAACTGGCAAGAGAGGTGAAAAAATCGCTTGCAGATGTTAGAGGTAAGATAAAAGTTGCGGTCATGGGATGTGTTGTCAACGGACTTGGAGAGGCAAAAGGTGCGGATGTGGCCGTTTTTGGTACCAAAAATGGCGGTGTAATTTATATGGACGGTAAAATGGTATCAACAGTAAGCAGGGAAGAAATTCTTCCTACCCTTAAAAATCTTGTTCTTGAATATCTGAAAGGAGAGAAAAGGCTTGAAAACGATAAAACATGTAAGTGAGATGGTTGAAATCTCAAAAAATTATGCCGGTAAAAGTGTGGGTTTCGTTCCAACAATGGGGGCACTTCATGCAGGCCATCTTTCGCTCGTGAAAGAGGCAAGAAAGCATAACGATATCGTTGTTGTCAGCATTTTCGTGAACCCTGCCCAATTTGGTCCGAGAGAAGATTTCAGCGCGTATCCGAGAATGCTTAATAAAGATCAAGTGTTGCTTGATCGCGAAAATGTTGATTACATCTTCGCACCCGAAACTTCAGAGATGTATCCCGAAGGTTTTTCTACATCAATTCATGTTTCGAATTTAACGGATTATCTTTGCGGCTATTACAGGCCAGGTCATTTCGATGGTGTTGCGTTGGTGGTGAATAAACTTTTGAACATAGTAAAACCCACGAGGGCTTACTTTGGGCAGAAAGATGCTCAACAATTCAGGGTACTTAAAAGGATGATCGGTGATTTGAACATGAACGTTGAGATGATCGAAATGCCCATAGTCAGAGAACCGGATGGCCTTGCTTTGAGTTCAAGAAACATGTATCTTTCTTCGGAAGAAAGGAAAGTGGCTCCAGTACTTCATCAGGCGATAAAATACGCCGTCGATCAGATAAAGTCAGGAAGAAGGGACGCTTACAAGATAAAAAGAGAGGCCATGAACAAATTAAGGGTGAATCCGGAAATCAAAGTTCAATATTTTGAAATTGTAGATGAAGGGAAACTCATACCAATCTCGAAGATCACATCTAAGGTGATAGTGGCGGCCGCAATATACCTTGGAAAAACACGACTTATAGACAACGAAATTGTTGATGTTTGAGGAAATGCTATGGGAAAGATAAAAGTTGTAACGGATAATTCGTGTGATTTACCTTCGGAGTGGTTCAAAGCAAATGATGTTGAAGTTATCAATTTGAAAACATTTGTCGATGGACAGATCAAAGACCTAACAACACAGCAGATGTTTGAAAATATAAAAATGGGTAAAAAGGTAACAACTTCTCAACCCAATCCGGATGAATTTGAAAAACTGTACGAGAAAATTCTTAAAGATTATGATGAAATTCTTTCAATTCACATATCATCCAAGTTGAGCGGTACCTACAACAGTGCGACATTGGCAGCCCAAAAATTCAAAGGAAAAGTTGAAACTGTAGACTCACTTACGACAACGTCAGCCCTTGGCGCTCTGGTTGCAAAAGGTGTTGAACTTTCAAAAACAGGTGATTTAAGAAAGAGTGTCGAAGAATTGAGAAAACTTTCTTTGACCGTAAAAACGATCTTTGGCGTTCAAACCGTTGAAAATCTTGTAAGAGGTGGAAGAGCACACCTTATAGCCGGCAAACTCGTTACTTTGCTTAACGTGAAGCCTGTTTTGAAAGGAGAAGATGGAGAAATCAAATTTTACAAGATCGTGCTGGGTTTTCAAAGAGTTCTGAGAGAAATTGTCAATTACGTCGAATCATACGAGGTGATGGATAACAAAATATACATAGCGCACGTTAATGCACAGCAAAGCGTGAATTACATCATATCAAAGCTCGGGAATGATTACACTTTTACCGTTAGCCCTACAAGCCCTGTAATAACTTTAAACGCTGGCGAAGGTGCCGTTCTTGTTGGCTTTTTGATTAAATGAACTTAAAATATGTTATAATTATTTTGTGAAAGAAAAAAGCGATGAAATTTACGTTGATTTCTTTGATTTACTGATAATTTTAGCGATCAACTTCCCGATCTTTTTACTTCTTGCGATCCTCAAATATTTGGGCTGGGTTTCTGACACGCTTTCTGCCTTTCTTCTGATATTGCTTTCTGTCTTGATTGTGTGGGGCTTTCATTTGATTTTGAAACAAAAAGGATATGGAATTGGTTCGTGGTTTAGAATTTCTTCTTTTGGACCCGATCTTGTATGGAGCGTCATAACTTTTCCCGGTATTTTTGGCGTTTACCTTGTTATGAGTTTTTTAACTGCTTTTATATGGGGCGAACCCATATTTTCGAAGATGAACATGAACCCCAATGCATTTGTGGCTGTCATATCATTAGGATTGTTTTTTCCGGTTGCCGAAGAGGTGATCTTCAGAGGAGCAATTTATGGATATCTGAAACATTCCTTTTCTCCAGAATTTGCCATGATTTTGACTTCGGTGGCCTTTGCAGTTGTGCATCCTTTCCAAGATTGGATGAAACTTTTTGTTTTCGGAATGCTTTTAAATTTGCTATACTATAAGAGAGGAACCCTGACGGTAAGTTCAACGGTTCATGTGATGGTTAACCTGATTTATCTTTCCATTGCTTACTTGCCAAGGGTTTGAAAGAGGGTGATTTATCTATGTTCAATAAATTTTCAAAACGTGCGGCCCAGGTTTTTGTGGCTGCTCAAGATGAAGCAAGGGCTCTTGGACATTCTTACGTTGGAACGGAACATTTGCTCTTAGGTGTTATGAAATCGGCAAATGGCGAGGCTTACAATGTTCTAAGGGAACATGGCCTGGATTATTCATCTTTGAAACAGGAAATCATAGCCGTTGTAGGTGCTGGAATTCCAAGAGAGAATGTTTCTTCGCCCCAGATGACACCGAGGGCAAGGAAGATAATAGAACTCGCCTATGAAGAGGCTCAACTTTTGGGACAAAATTACATATCAACAGAACATATATTGCTTGCAATATTGAGAGAAGGAGAAGGCGTTGCAGCGCATGTGTTAAGGAAGTTTGGAATAGATCTCGTTGATCTCAGACGTGAATTGATAGATGAAATGGGTGGTGCCTCGCAAAACAACGAAGATTCCGATGATGATGATTTTACACGTCCAAATCCATCTCAGGACGTTATGAGATCTGTTAAAAATCTCGAAGGACTTGGAGTCGATCTTACCGAGGAAGCCAAAAACGGTAAACTTGATCCCGTCATAGGTAGAGAACGTGAAATTGAAAGGATCATGCAAATTTTAACGAGAAGAAAGAAAAACAATCCTGTCCTGATAGGTGATCCCGGTGTGGGTAAAACCGCGATAGTTGAAGGGTTAGCACAAAGAATTTCATCCGGAGATGTACCGGAATTGCTAAGAGGTAAGGTCATTTTTTCCCTTGACATAGCGGCACTTATAGCGGGGACAAAGTATCGCGGTGAATTTGAAAAAAGGCTCAAAAAAGTTATAGGAACCGTTAAAGATGATCATTCCATAATTCTTTTTGTCGATGAAGTTCACACGATAGTGGGAGCAGGAGCAGCCGAAGGTGCAGTTGATGCCGCAAACATACTTAAGCCGGCTCTGTCGCGCGGAGAACTTCAAATGATAGGATCAACAACGCCTGACGAATACAGGCAATTCATAGAAAAGGACGCAGCGCTTGAAAGAAGATTCCAAAAAATTTACGTCGGAGAGCCAACGATGGACCAAACGCTTGAGATACTCAAAGGATTGAAGTCCAAGTACGAAATACATCATAAAGTGCGATATACCAATGACGCACTTGATTTGGCTGTTAAACTCTCTCAAAGATACATAACGGATCATTACCTTCCGGACAAAGCCATAGATCTTATAGATGAAGCGGGTGCAAGTGCAAGACTCAACAGCATGACAGTTCCGGATGAGATAAAGGAACTTGAAAAGAAGATAAAGACAATTCAAGAAGAAAAAGAACTTTCAATAGCCCAACAAAATTACGATCGCGCGGCCGAGGTAAGGTTTAAAGAAAGAGATCTTCAGCAGTTGCTTAACGATAAGTACAACGAGTGGAAAAAGCGCAGAGAGACGGAAATAATAACGGTTGATTCGAACAGTATAGCCAAAACTATATCCATATGGACGGGAATTCCGCTTACCAAACTTGAAAAGACCGAAAGCGATAAACTCCTGAAACTTGAAGAAGAACTTCACAAACGTATCGTTGCTCAGGAAGAGGCCATTAAAGCCGTATCAAGCGCGATAAGACGTGCAAGATCTGGTCTTAAAGATCCAAGAAGGCCGATGGGATCGTTCATGTTCCTCGGCCCGACAGGCGTCGGTAAAACAGAACTTGCCAAAGCGCTTGCGGAATATCTCTTTGGTGACGAAAATGCCCTTGTGAGAATTGACATGTCTGAATACATGGAGAGATTTTCGGTATCGAGGCTTGTGGGTGCACCTCCTGGTTACGTTGGATATGAGGAAGGCGGAACTTTAACCGAAAAAATAAGAAGAAGGCCATTTTCGGTTGTGCTTCTTGATGAGATAGAAAAGGCACATCCGGATGTTTTCAATCTGCTTCTTCAGATACTGGACGATGGAAGATTGACGGATTCTCAAGGTCACATAGTTGATTTCAAAAACACGATACTCATAATGACATCTAATCTCGGAGGAGAATTCATAAACAAGACGAAGAGAGGACTTGGATTTGTTGAGGAAAGTAACGAGGCCAACTACGAGAGCATGAAATCCATAGTCATGGATGAAGTTAAAAGGACTTTCAGACCAGAGTTTTTGAACAGGCTCGATGAAATCATAGTGTTCCATACGCTTAGCAAAGCGCATATAGAGAAGATCATAGACATACTTCTTGGAGATCTCAGAAAGCGTCTTTCCGAACGCGGCATAAAGATTTTAGTAAGCGAACAGGCCAAGGAACTCATAATTTCTAAGGGATTCGATCCTATTTATGGTGCAAGACCGTTGAAGAGAGAAATACAAAAAATGATAGAAGATCCACTTTCGGAGGATTTGCTTTCAGATAGGTTTGAAGATGGAGACACCATAGTGATAGGTGCTTCTTCTGGCAAGATCGTCTTTAAAAGGAAGAGAGAAAGAAAGGTTGCGTTAAGTGAGCCGGGACAAAAATAAAATCGTTTACGTGTGCTCTGAATGTGGATATAAATCTACAAAATGGTTTGGCAGGTGCCCCAGTTGTGGTGCATGGGATTCTGCAGTTAGAGTTGAAGAAGGGGTACAAAGTGGTACCCCTTCTTTGATAGAGTTTAAACCATCCACATCTGACATATCCATTCCTCAAAGGATGACCACTGTCATGAAGGAAACGGACAGAGTTTTGGGTGGAGGAGTTGTTTTGGGAAGCGTCATTCTCATTTCTGGGGGTCCCGGTATAGGAAAGTCTACACTTGCGATTGAATACGCAAGCGCGCTTACCGCTTACGGGAACGTTTATTACGTAAGCGGAGAGGAGTCTGTTCCACAGATTTTGCTGAGGGTAAAACGTCTCGGTGTTGAAAATAATCGTCTTTTCCTTTCTTCCGAGGTAAATGTGGACGATGTGCTGTCATCTGTTTCTTCAAAAGGGAAACCTGTGGCTATAGTCTTTGATTCGATTCAAACGCTTTACACAGCCGGCATGAGTGCGCTCGCTGGTAGTGTTCCCCAAATGAGAGAATGCACGATGAAACTCATAGATTACGCAAAAGCCAACGACGTCGCGATATTCATGATAGGACACGTTACAAAAGAAGGAAACATCGCGGGGCCAATGGTGCTTGAGCACATGGTCGATGGCGTACTTTATCTTGAAGGTGAACCAAGATCTGGAAGAAGAATTCTGAGATCTGTTAAAAACAGATTTGGCCCGACGGATGAAATAGCGGTTTATGATATGGAGACCAGTGGAATGATTGAAATTCCAGATCCTTCAAAAATTTTTGCAGATGTTGATTCTGAAGATCCCGGCAGTGCGCTTTCTGTTATAGTAGAAGGATCAAGACCTTTGATGGTAAACGTTCAGGTGCTTGCAACTCCGAGTTACAGAAATGGATCTATAAGAATAACAAGAGGATTTGAAAACACAAAACTCATGATCATGGCTGCCATAGTGTCAAGTCATCTTGGAATTTCACTCGAAAATAAAGACATATACCTTAACATTCTCGGAGGATTACGCACAAATGATACCGGCATCGATCTTGCAGTCGCAGTTGCAATATTTTCGGCCGTCAGAAAGTTGAGATTTCCACCCAAAATTGCGTTCATAGGAGAAATAGGCCTTGATGGGAAAGTTAGAAATGTGCCTCAAATGCAAATGAGGATATCGGAGGCAAAACGGATGGGTATAGAACGTGTCATCGTTTCGAACGATTACAGGTCTGGAGAAACAGAAGGTGTTAAAACTTTAAAAGAAGCCATTTTAAAATCGTTCGGAGGAAGAAATGTCGCTTGATGATAAAAGTGTAAAAGATATACTTTCGATGGTAGCACCCGGCATGCCTTTGAGAGAGGCGATAGACAACATAATGAGGGCGGACAAAGGGGCACTTATTTTTCTTGTACAGGATCCAAAAGAATACTTAAAAAATGGCGTTATTCAAGGTGGCTTCGATCTTAATTGCCCTTTTACTCCGAATAAAGTTTATGAACTTGCAAAAATGGACGGGGCGATAGTGCTTTCGGAAGATCTCAAGAAAATATGGTATGCCAATGTTCAATTATCCACCGACAGGAATATTTCAACGAACGAAACGGGCACAAGGCATAGAACAGCTGAGAGACTTGCACTTCAGACGGGAAAACTCGTGATCGTCGTTTCTCAAAGAAGGAAGGTGATAACACTTTACCAAAAAGATTGGAAATACATGGTAAAAGATGTCTCCGTTATAGTACTTCAGATGAATCAGGGAATAAGGCTTATGGAGAGATACAGGACGAATTTCGACAATTCCATGGCATCTTTGAGTACTAAAGAGATGGAAAACAGAGTTACGCTTTTCGATGTTTTCGAGATTATCAATCGTGGCTTGAAGATAATAAGTCTGTACAGGGATCTTTCATTTTACCTTTCCGAACTTGGGAATGAAGGAGATCTCACCAAATTGCATATGGATGAACTCAACGATGGCATTGATGAAAACATCGAATTATTGGTTATGGATTATGCAAGTGAAAGAGTCATAGGAAAAGCACATGATCCAGGTCGACTCATGAAAGCGCTTTTTTCGGATCAAAAAGCAGAGAAACTCGATCTTTTCTCTTTCGTTCGTTATATGGGGTATGATATAGAAGAACATCAGATCTTTGAGATGACTTTGCAACCGAGAGGATACAGACTTTTAAGAAGTATCCCAAGAATACCCATGAATATAGCCCATGATCTTGTCAAAAAATTTGAGAACATATCAGGGCTTTTAAAGGCTTCTTTCGATGATCTTATGAGTGTAGATGGTGTTGCAGAGAAACGCGCAACGGTTATAATGAGTGGAATTTCGTCTTTGAAAAACAGGACTAATTATGGTAATTAATTCATAAGGGGGTACAAATTATGATCGAATGGTTACTTTTGGTCCTTCCGCTATTTTTAGGACTTTATTTTGGTTATGCATGGTTTCCGAACTATGCGCTCTTTGATACAAGATGGTGGTATCCTTATTTTGTGATTTTAATAGGTGGAATAGCCGGGCTTCTGATTGGAATCGTACTTTATTTTCTCGCCAAACGTTTGAAAGAAAACAGGATAAATGCATTTAATTTTCTGATTGCCCTTGCTGCTTTCGTCGTATTTATGGTGGTAGGAAATTACCTTATGACCGATTTCACAAATTATAATTTTTTATCTGTCACAATAGGAAAATCCATAATTGTGATTCTTTCCTTTATGGGTGCATGGATTATCTCCCAAAGGTCAATTCTGTCGATGTTTAAAGTTGGAGAAATATCTGGGAATTACGGGAGTTTCATCTTCGATACCTCCGTTCTTCTTGATGACAAACTTTTGGATCTCTTCGACATAGGACTTTTCAACGGTAAAATAGTTATACCACAGTTTGTGTTAATTGAGATGCAAAAATTGGCAGATAGTTCAGATGACGAAAAAAAGGACAAAGGCAGAAAAGGCTTTGAAATAATTGAAAAAATGCAAGGCTTGGACGATCTAAAAGTTACGATAGACGATTCAATAGCTTACAGAACTGGAAAAGTTGATGAGGATCTCGTCAATCTCGCGAGAAAATACAATGGAAGGTTAGTAACGCTTGATTACAATCTCACCCGTGTAGCCCAACTTCAAGGGGTAAAAGTTTTAAATCTCAACCATCTTGCGGAAATACTCAAACCAACACTTTTGCCAGGCCAGAGAATAAAATTGCAGATAATCAGACATGGTAAAAACAAAGAGCAAGGAATAGGATTCACAGAAGACGGAACGATGATAGTCATCGAAGATGGCGGGAAGAACGTTGGAGAGCAACAAGAAGTGGTTATAACCAATATCCTTAGAACTAACGCAGGTAAATTGCTTTTTGCGCGCATAAATCCTAAATCATGAAATCTGCCATAATAGTTTGCGCCGGAAATTCAAGTAGATTTTCAGGAGGTAGAGAGAACAAAACTCTCTACCTTTTTGAAGGTAAACCTATTTTTCTTTATTCGGTAAATGTTTTTGAAAGGCTTAACTTTGATCTCATCGTGATAGTCATAAAAGCAGAGGAAAGAAAATCCTTCGATAAGTACCTCAATCCCAAACTGAAAATAGTTTATGGTGGTCCGAGAAGGCAGGACTCAGTTTTAAATGCACTCGATCTTGTACCAGCCGATAGCGAGGTACTCGTTCATGATGGTGCAAGGCCTTTTTTAACCAATAAAGTCGTAAAAGACGTCTTATCGGAGATAAGATCCAAAAGATGTGTTGTGCCCGCCATTAAAAGTGAGGACACGATAAGAATAGAAAATGCCGGCAAATATACTCTTTTCGACAGGAATAAAGTCTTTAGAATGCAAACACCTCAAGGCTGTATCGCAGGAGAACTTGCCAGCCTTTACAAAAAATTTTCCCATGTCGATCTTTTAGATGATGCTTCAGCATTTGAAATTGAAGGGCTTGAAGTTAAACTCATCGAAGGAGACAAAAGAAATATAAAGATCACGACAAAAGAAGACATAAAAATTCTTCAGGCATTGCTGCAATAAATCAACGTGTTAGATCGTTATGCTGCATTTTATCAGTCAGTAATAAAGTATCGCTTATACCCTCATATCAAATTCGTATTTGATTTATAGAAATCTTACGATTATAATTGCTATATACTAAATCATGATGTGCGCGAATGTAACAAAAAATGTTAAGTGTAGATTTAAAGTGCTTTGACAATTAAGTCTTTATTGAAAAGCCGACCATATTGGAATTAGGATATGTGCATTCATGAAATGTTTGCGAATAAGTTCTAAGGCGATTCCGGCTCGCAGGCCGGAATGACGAAATGAAGAATGCTTGTTTTAGTGTCATTCTCCCCAATCAAGTTGGGGATGACGGTTTTGTAATATTTATCGTAATCTTGACGCACATCATAAGTAAATCTCTTTTAAAAGTGAAATGAACATTTGCGTTCGGCGCAGGGCATGATGCCTCGAGGTGGCCTTCGCAGCGCA
>OGCG01000158.1_pt1 | contig 45944 bp, 43 predicted proteins | sample 1570061 | NCBI WGS metagenome assembly OGCG01 (sample SAMN06268698, study PRJEB24515) | hot springs metagenome | isolation source: Joseph's Coat, Yellowstone National Park, Washington, USA | place: USA:Joseph's Coat, Yellowstone National Park, Washington, USA
AGAAAAGAGATAGATAAGCTTAGGCGTAACAAGAAGCGCTGGGAGAAATGGATCAAAATACACTTTAGCATATGTGAAGAGCCTGAAACAATAGGTGCTAGCGAGCACTACATGCTTATATTGGAGAAGAAATAAGACATTTGCTTACAGAATGCAGTATTTGTAATTTCAATGCTAACCAGTATAAATAGCTAATTTATAGATTTGGGGTTGCTGGGATTTGAACCCAGACCAACAGGTAACTTCTAGCTATCATTCATTTTTCATAGCTCCAAATCTTCATCATCGCACTTGGCTCAATTTGGTTTAAACATCTGGAGCCTGCTGCGCTGCCAGGTTACGCTACAACCCCATTACATTACAAGAGTGCTATTGCATTCAAATATTTATATTTGTTGGGTCAATTCTTTTTGCAAAGTGCATCTTATGAATACTCATGACGTAGAGGCATTTATCAAAAGAATTGGGCTACCTATAAAAATAGAGATGATGGAAGCTGGAAGCACCAGGACGTCTGAACTTGCTGCAAAAACTCTTGGCTGCACAGTTGCAGAGATAGCAAAAAGCATAGTATTTCATTATAAGGTGGGCGGGGAAAGCAAGACTGTAGTAGTAGTTATAAGTGGTGGCAAAAAGGTGAGCATAGAAAAACTAAGAGAGCAGCTTGGCGCAGAATCTGTAACTATAATGAAACCAGATGAAGTAAAAGAAGAAACAGGCTATGTCATAGGCGGTGTTCCGCCATTTCCACATAGGGATGGCATATTGGTTGTTGCAGATAAGTCTTTATTTGACTTTAGTAAAATTTGGGCTGCAGCAGGTGCATCTAATGCAATAATGGCAATGCAGCCCTCTTTGCTACGAGATCTGCTTGGGATTAAAATTGTTGATGTAGGTGAATAAAAAATATATTTAACTCAGATGCGTGGTGCATATGATAAAAGCGGTTGTATTCGATGTTGGAGGGGTGCTCTTAAGGCTTGACGAATCAAAGTACTATACACATATATCTAATATTTCTGGAGTGAGTTACGATGATGTAAGGAAAACGCTGCACTCGCTTGAAAAATATAGTTATGCTGGTAAAATGAGTGCAGAAGAATTCAGCAGTGCTGTAGCTTCTAAACTTGGCATAAAGAAAAAAGAGGTTGGATGGCTTGACTTTGTTAAAAATAATGCTAGTGTAGACAAGGAAGTATCAGAACTTGCATTTCAGTTGCATAGGAGATATATTACGGGGATACTCACAAATGCAGACAGATCGCGCTATCGCTATGTAGTTGCACATTTTAAAAAGGAGATGCATATAGATAGCTTTGACTACCGCTTTGCATCTTGTTATATGGGTATTATAAAACCTTCAAAGCGCATATTCAAATATGTAGTTAAGCATATTGGAGTTGTGCCAGGCGAAGTTATATTCATAGATGACCATAAAGAAAATGTTGATGGCGCAAGGTCAATCGGTATGAATAGCATTTTATTTAATAATTTGCATGATAATGTTAATTACCTAAGAGCGCAGATTGAAAAATTTACTAAATAATGGTGGTTTTTTGGATGAAAAGCAAGAGGGAAAAGGTATTACTGCAAGTAAGGAGAAGAACTTTTCTGAATGGTATGTAGAAGTCCTTAGGAAGTCAGAATTTGTGGAAAGCAGTGATGTTTCAGGTGCACTGATATTCAGGCCTTCAGCATATGCAGCATGGGAGCTGCTCTCGTCTGCAGTTGACAAAGAATTCAAGAAGAGCGGCATAGAAAATGTATATTTTCCGCTGTTCATCCCAGAAAAATATCTAAAGAAGGAGGCAGAGCACTTTGAGGGCTTCAGCCCAGAAGTAGCGTGGGTTACTGAGGCAGGTAAATCAAAGCTAGACGAGAGGCTTGCGGTGAGGCCGACGTCTGAAACAATAATCTATCCGAGCTATGCAAAATGGATTCGATCGTGGCGTGACCTGCCACTTAGATATAATATGTGGAACAATGTTGTTAGGTGGGAGTTCAGGCATCCTACGCCTTTTCTGCGTACCCGCGAGTTCCTCTGGAATGAGGGGCATACCATATATGCTACTGAGGAAGAGGCGCTTGCAGAACGTGATGTTATACTTGGCATATATGAAAATGCGCTTAGAAAATACCTGGCGCTGCCCGGAATAGTGGGAAAGAAAAGCGACAAGGAGAAGTTTGCAGGCGCGGTAGCAAGCTACAGCATAGAGCACCTCATGCCTGATGGGTGGGCAATACAGGGGCCTGATTTTCATTTTGACGGCCAGAATTTCTCAAAAGCATTCGGAATAGAATTCCTTGACAAAGATGGCAAAAGGAAATTTGCATGGCAGAATACATATGCCATAACTACAAGGGAGCTTGGAGTGATGGTTGCAGTGCATGGGGATGACAAAGGGCTTGTAATTCCTCCAATGGTTGCAAGTCCCCAGGTTGTAGTGGTGCCTATATTCAAAGATGAAAATATGAGCCAGGTTTTAGAATTTTCCAAAAAGATAGCAAAGAGCCTGGATGGCATAAGGGTAAAGGTAGATGATCGTGAGGGATACACACCTGGCTACAAGTTTAATGAATGGGAGCTCAAAGGTGTTCCGCTCAGGCTCGAGATAGGGCAGAAGGAAATGAATGGAAATTATGTTATGGCTGCAAGGAGGGACACAGGCAAAAAAGTAGAGGTTCCTGTTGCCTCGCTGAAGGAAAAGATATCAGAGATTCTTGAAGATATACAGTCTGAGCTTTACAAAAAGGCAGAGGCAAAGCTTAAGTCAGGCATACATGCAGTAGATAGTTATGAAGAACTTAAGGAAATTATAAAGAAAAATAAGGGCATAGCGCATGCACCATGGTGCGGCTCGCAAAAATGTGAAGATTCGATCAAAGAGGAAACAGGTGCAAAGATAACAAATATGCCATTAGACCAGAGCGACCTGCACGGGAATTGCATTTACTGTGGCAAAAAGGCAAAGTACATGGCAAACTTTGCAAGGTCATACTAGCAATAATAAGAGAAATCGGGGAGTCCGTGATTTGAACACGGGTCGCCAGCGCCCAAGGCTGGTAGCCTACCAAGCTAGCCTAACTCCCCAGGAGGACTATTCCTTCTTGTGCCTTCCTAGCGGCTTTGGTATCTTCAGTTCAGGATAAGCCTTTGAAAGCATCTCTTGGTTTACATCAAAGTCAAAGCCAATGTTCTGGACGACCTTCCTGAAAAGATAAATGCTTGCAACAGGTTCCAGCTCAGGTTTGCCTTTGGTAGCACTCTCTATCGCTGCCTTTGATTCTGCACTTCCGAGCTGCTGTATAGCGTTTGAGAGGTTGCTGTAACTCTTCCTAGAACTGCCAGTAAGCTTCGCTGCATATGCATCCAGCGCAGCAGTGTCTATTCCAAGCACCTCAAATGCTTTTCTGTCTATTGTCTGGCGTATTGCTGCGAGATGGAATGCAACTTCCTCTGGCTTTGTGTCGCTTTTTATGCTCATTTTCTTTATGGCTATCCAGTTGCCGTACTTGGCCATAAAATCTATAGAATCTGATTCCCCACTATCGCCCAAAAAATCTACCTATTCTATCTGAGCCCCTTCTACAATGTAGTATCCAGCTGCCTTTTCTCTTGCCACACGCTTTACAATCCCTTTTGTGGAAAGCGAGACAAGTGTGTTTGTCACAAGCCCCTTAGGCCTGTTGCACTTCTTTGCTATGTCGTCCGCAGTCTTCAGCGCGCCTTCTTTTGTTGCGCCAAGTTCTTGCATTGCCTTCACTACCATCTTTTCAATTGGTGTTATTTCTACCATCTAATCAACCTACAACATCACTTCTTCGGCGCAAGCTCTCTCTTCTTTGGTCTGAGGTAACGGTAGCCGCATTTTCTGCACTTCGTAGCGCCGGCCCTGTTCCTTGCCTTGCACCTCTTGCATATCCAAACTTTTGCTAGTTCCTCGTCAGCTATTGGAAATCGACCCATATAAGCACCGAACCAAATTAGTATAAAGAATATTTCTAATCAATATTTATATACTTTGTTGTTTTTACATTATCCAAATAGTATGCGCTGCCAAAAATGCAGTTATCAAAATCGAAAAATTCCTTTGCATTTTTGCTAAAAAAATAAATATTTAAATATCAGCTATGATGTAAAATATTGTGTGGTTGAATGGTTGTAGAAAGTGCTTTCACAGGGTTTTCAAAAGAATATGAAGACGTGGAAAATAAACGTGCAGTAAAAGACTACGATAACGCATGGAAGGAAGAAAGATATGACATTGCTGAAAGTATTGCTAAGGGGCAAAGTAAATTGTACCCAAAAGACGACGGAAGATATGCTTATTGGGATCAAAAGGTTAAAGATGCACACACTGCATTTAGAGCATTAGAAGCTGAACTTAAAGTAAAAAATCAGTTGTTCCTTAAAATACCAAAGCGCGAATAGCATTTAGCTTATCTCTATGCTTGGCTTGAGAGGGACTGCCCTCTCTGCCCTTTTTGAATTCGAACCCTCCTCCTTCTCCACTTTTATTTCGCACCCTGTTACAGATTGTAGGTAATCTGCTGCTTCTGAGAAGAGTTCGTATTCTTCATCCTCGCTAAGCGGAACACTCTTTGTTGTATTGACTTCCTTTGCAAACTTTGCTGCATATTTTGAAACTATATCTGGGTTGACATCCTTGTATGCTGCCCTTACTCGCTCTATTGCCTTTCCTATATTCTTTTCTTCTGATAGTGCATTCGCAAATTCCCTCTTCCACGGGCTCGCAACTATGAGCTTTGCTTCCTTAGGCTTTACACCCTTCTTTGAAAGTATGCTTATGGCGTTTTTTAGATCTTCGACTGCAGTATTAACTGTATCCTCGCTCAGCTCTATCTTCTGGTTTATCATCTCTGCATTAGGCTCAGGCCATTTCTCTGCAGCTGCAAGACTCTCATTGCCCAGTATGTGCCATAGCTCTTCAGCAATATGAGGCGCAAGTGGTTGCAGCATAAGAGTAATTGACTGGAGGTACTCTTTTACAACTATTCCATTTTCTCCCTTCCTGTCAAAATAATGCTTAAGATCTAAGATTGCATTATAGAAGATGCTTGTTGCTGCTGTTCTTAGCTCAAGTTTGTCCATAGCTTTAGTAGCTTCTTCTATAGTCCTGTTAAGCCTTGAGTAGAGCCAGTAGTCTATCTGCGATAGACCTTTTGTCTGAAGCTCTGAAACTTTTGAGGCAGTGCTGTATAGGTATTCGAATCTCTCTCTTACACCGTTTACTGCCTTGTCGCTGAATTCGCTATCACTTATAAGGTCGGCACCTGCAATTACAACCATCCTAAGCGGATCTACTCCATACTTAGTTATGCCCATGTTAAGAGGCACAATGTTGCCTATGCTTTTACTCATCTTTTCGCCTTCACTCAGCACAGAGCCGTTTACTACTATCTGCCTTGGCCAGTATTCAGTGCTGAAGACTGCGGTGTGGTTGAATATATACATTGTGAGGTGGTTGAATATCAGGTCGGTTCCTGAATGGCTTGATGTGTTCTTGTACCAGTATGTGAATGACTCCCTGCAGTCGTTTATAACAGTATAGTCTATGCCTGTGCTCTTTGCGACACTCTCTGCGTCACCCTTTCCGAGGAATACAAAGTCAAAGAACTCTGGCTTAAGCTTTTCTGGGCTAATGTTGCGTATCATGTTCGCTATGGTATAGAATGCCATGTATATAGTTGAGTCAGAGAGGGACTCTATTATGAACCTGTTATCAAGAGGGAACCTCGTTCCGAGGCCCTGCGCCCTCGCAACCGCCCTGAGGTTTATCCAATCTATAGCTGCTGCAAATGCGTTCCTCTGTTCAGCAGGCAGTATATTGATCCCTTCGAATGCCTTTTTGGCCTCTGCCTTCCACTTAGCGTCACCATAGTTTAGGAACCACTGGTCTTCTACAACTTTTACCACAACATTGGCGCCGCATCTGCATGTGACGGGAGCATTTGTAAGCATGTAAATATGGATTGCCTGCTTCTTCTCTATTAGCTCCTGTTCTACTTTTGGCCTGGCATCCTTTTCTGCCATTCCTTCATAGCCTTTTACAAGCATCTTGCCCCAGTTAGACTCTTCCCTATACTGGAGCTTTGTTGCAAATTCCAGCATGTCGTCTATTGCATTAACATGCGTGTTAAGAACCTCAAGATATGCAAGCGCAGGTATCTCAGGATGCTCAGGCTTCACTGCACCGCTACTGACATCAACAAGAGTCCTTCCTATATTGACCTCTATTATCTTCTTTGGCTTTATCTCAGGCATATTGTAGCCGCTTGCCTTGAGCCTCTCAAGAGCAGCATAATCAAAAGGCGCATGTGCAGGAACGCTCATCACTATGCCTGTACCCACATCATCCTTAACGAAAAATCCTGGCAGAACAGGAAGCTCTGAGCCGTCTATTGGGCTCTCACACTTCTTTAGAATCATCTCCTTGCCATCCAGTGTGCTTATAACTTCAATTTTCATTTGGTATTTCAGTAGCTCAGCAGCTGCTGCAGAGACATAGCATTTGTCGCCACCGATGTTGCATAGAGAGTATCTGGCATTCTCATTTACGAATATATTGGTCACTCCGAATATTGTCTCAGGCCTGAAAGTAGCGCAGAGCATGTATGCATCTTCGCCTGCAACCTTGAACTTTATTGCAGTAACCTCTTCTATCTCAGGCTCAACATCATGCCTCGTATCATGCATTCCAACAGCATTATTCTCATTTGGGCACCATCCTACAGGATGCTTCCCCTGTACAAACAGGCCCTTCGAATTAAGTATGCCGAACTGCCACTCTACAAACTTGCTGAAGAAGGGGTCTGTTGATACGAATGTGTGCCTCCAGTCTATGCTGAGCCCAGCACTCTTCATACCCTGCTGCATCTCTTTTATAAAATATGATGCTATTGCCTCAGGTGTTACCATCTTCATTATGTCGCTCTCGCTTATCCCGAAATACTTGAGCTCGTTTATGAGTTCGGTATCGTTCTGAGCTATGCGTTTTGCAAAGGCCAGTATAGGAGTCCCTGTTGCATGCATGCCCATTGGGAAGAGAACATTGTAGCCGCGCATGCGCTTGTACCTTGCATTGACGTCTGCAGTGCCGTAAGTCCTAAGATGCCCTATATGCTGAGGAGAATTTACATATGGGAAGGCAGCGAAAACAAGGTATGGTTCTTTTTTGTCGTTTATCTCAGGTTCAAATATTCTGGCATCTGCCCAAGCCTTCTGCCATTTTTCCTCTATTGCCTTATAATCAATCATAATCGCACCTTTTAATTGATATTGATAATTTAGCAATACAGCATTTAAATAGTTAAGTTGTAGCTAGATTGTATCAGATAGGCAGAAGAGCTGCCGACTCTAATTTTTTTATAAATATTCTCTCAAATAAAACTGACAACACATTGTTCGAATAGATTTTTATTAATGCACTTTTCATATAATAACATGTTGTTTCATACCTATATTACCGTAATAATACCTGCAGTAGTGGCATTTGCAGCAACGCTGATTGCTGTGCTCTTCACTATGAATTACTTCCCAAAGGCAGGAATAATAGCAGAAGACCATAACAAGGAGAAGATTGTGAAGATACCAAGCAGTGGCGGTGTTGCAGTAATGTTCGGTATAGTCATAGGGATATTGACTTATGCATTTGGTTCTACATTCGTTCTGTCGTTGCTCGGCAAGCCAGTAGTTGACATATCAAGCCTTCTTGCAGTTGCACTTTCTGTTGTGCTTATAACCTTTGTGGGATTCCTTGACGATATAAATGTAAGGCAGGAGAGGGTGATGACAACTGACAGGAAGGATATAAGGGAAGGTTTAAAGCAGTGGCAGAAGCCTCTGCTCACAGTTGTTGGAGCTCTCCCGCTTATGGCAGTTAATGTTGGCGTAAGCATAGTCCATGTGCCTATATACGGCGCTGTTGACCTTTTTTGGCTATATCCGCTTGTTGTACTTCCACTCGCAATCATATTTGTAGCAAACGCAGTAAACCTTCTTGGAGGCTTTGATGGCCTCCAGACAGGAATGACAGGTATTGCTGTACTTGGCATGCTTATATATGCGATATTTTACGGTAGCCATACAGGAGTATTGCTATCGGCAATAGTTCTGGCATCAATATTGGCATTTGTGCCGTTCACAAAGTATAGGGCAAAAATACTACCTGGAGACAGCTACACATACGGTGTTGGTGCAGCATTAGTCGCCCTGATGGCCATAGGCAACATGGAGGCTTTTGGGATAATAATATTCATACCTTGGATAATAGAGTTCCTCCTGCATCTAAGGAGGAAGTTCAAGGTTAATGATCTTGGCATAAGACAGCCTGATGGCACGCTAAAGGCTCCTTATGGCAAAAAGATATACAGTCTTGCGCACTGGATGATGAATATAAAGCCGATGAAGGAATACGAGGTTAGCATGTATCTGACTCTCTTTGAGCTGCTCTTTGTTGTGCTCGCATTTGCGCTCAAGCTTGCAAATGTACTCTGATCGCCTTAGATTTCCTACCAGTTTCAGCAAAATTTATAGGATAAGGGGCATCATGTTTTCTTGCCCTGCATAATTGGCTTTGCAAGAACTATGTCTTCCTTCCTTATGAGCTTCTTTCTCCCTGCATGGTTGGCATATTTAACTGCATTGTCAGCTATAGCCTGTGCAAGTTTCTCAAGCTCTTGCTCCAAGTTCCTGACAGCATCTTCGGTTACTTTCTCTGCGCCGGCCTCCCTGATGAATTGCTCAACATCGTATAAGCTTATTTTCCCTCCAGCCAAAACATCCCCCCGAAAAATGTGCGTAGTTAGTTTGACTTGAAAGCTTTAAAAAGCATTTGCAAGCGCACTGAATAGTGGCATTCTTAGGCATTCATATTTTTCTATAGAGAACTGCCGTACCATTGCTTGCCACAACTCTGTAAGGATGTGTGGCAATAAAGTTGCTGAATGTGCTGTACTGTGGGTTTGTAACTGAATTCAGGCTTATAGTCTGATTGAAGTCAGTTATTATGTATTCTGGCCATGTCGTATAGTTGTTGCCTAGCCCTATTACAGCACGGTTAGCAAGATGTGCATTTATGAAAGGCTGCGAGTCTACGCTCGCATTGCCAGGAACGAGGTGTATTATGCTCTCTAACTGTGAATCTGCTTTTATAACTGTTGAGTTTGGCATGAAGAACAGGTCCTCTGAGAAATTATTCAGATTTCTGGAATAAAAGAATGCAGGTGATATAGCAAAGAGAAATATAGGCACAAGCACCAGCATGTAGTACAAAAGTTCCTTTTGGTTTCCAGAGAGCCAGAGAAGCAGCCTTGAAATTACACCACGTCTCTTAATTATCCTTTCAGCACCAAGCATTGATGCAACTGCCATAGGGCCGACAACAAAGCCGAAGTACTGGAACCATGTAAGCACAAATGCAGTATTGATAATTACAAAAACCATGAAGAGCCAAGGCAGCGACATTATGAGGGATTCTATAGGTGCTCCAAATGCTGCAATGCCGTATCCAAAGAACACTATGAGCAGGGCGAAAATCAGATAGCCGACCATGTCACTGTAACTGTAGTAGTCAAGCTTTAGGACTTCACTAACATTTGAGAAAGATATTATTGTCATGCTGCCAAGCGTGTTCTGCGAGCCTGTTGTAAGGTACAGGTTCTCAGGCAGTCCTGGGTATTTGTTTTGGTATGCAAATGCAAGCTGTGCTGATATATATGCATACAACATAAAGAATGCGATTGATATCAGAATTGCATATACTGCTAGCTTCTTCCTTTTCTTTGCATTTTCAGGCTCAAATTTGCTTCTAAACTCAAATATGAAGAGGCCTATTCCAAGCACAATACCTAGAGTTGGTGTTACTTCCATGGTGCACATAAGAAGCGCAAATGCCACAATAAATGCAAATTTTCGCGCCCTGATATAGTAGTAAAATGAGAGTATATAGAAAAGCGAGATGAAGGCTTCTGCATGAAAGTCAAAGATAAACATGCCGTGCATACCAGGGTTGAGCAGGTATGCAAGCGCAAAGCCGAAGCCAAGCTTGCTGCTCTTAAGAAGGTATCTTGCAGCATAGAATACAGCAATCCCTGCCACTGAAAGGATGAATGCCTGTATCACAAGAAGTGTGACTGGCGATTGAAATATTGCGAAAAAAGGCATTATCAGCAGGAAGAGGGGCACTATGTGGTTGCCGTAGACAAGAAGCTGCAGCCCGTGCGCTATACCAGGATAGTGAAGGTTGAAGTAGAAGCTCTGCTCAAACGTGGCGAGGTCTTCGTATTCGTGGAATGTGTTGTAGGCATTTATTCCAAAGAGCGACCAATATAGAAAGCTCGCTGCTGTTATAATTAGTACTGCAACAAGATACTTGTCGTTTGGCATTTGCCGCATTAAACAGCCTCTCACTGCATTGGCGTGCCCAGTATGTTTTCCAATCTGATATTTATAGCAATTGCCTTCTTCTTAGTTATATTGTAGTTCTTGCCCTTCTCAAGATCATCAAGTCTTACAAAATACCAGCCCATTCCGTTCATCCTCCATCCAATGAATGTCTGAAAGTTTGTATTTTCTTCCCACTTTTTCAGCTCATTGAACTTCTCCTCGTCTATTGAGATTGTTGTCCTGTCCCAAGCCTTGCACTCGAAGGCGTAGCCCCTCCCCTTCTTTATAGCCACTATGTCTGGACTTATTGAGTTTACCCCTGATCCGGCACTCCTAATAACAGAGAAGCCGTTCTCATAAAACTTGTTTATCAGCTCCCTCTCGCCCCTGGCGCCTTTGCTATACCTGTTCATGCCACTACCAAGCAAAACATATAATAATATTTCTTACTACTTAATATAAGAAATTAACGATAATTAGGCAGTGTAAATTTTAGTTGCATTAACTGGTGTATGTATGATTAATGTTGAAGCATTGACAATTTATTCGGTAGTAGGTCTGCTGCACCTGGGATAATGCAACTGTTTTTTGAGTGGTAGAGGTGCAGAGTAAGAAGGCTGAAGAAGGCAGAAAAAAGATGGATGCGGTGCTAGAGCTGCTTAGGAACAATTACGTTGTCGTAGAGGGCAAGCATGATGTGGAAATGCTTGGAAAGCTCGGCATAAGTGCCATTCCTTATGAGAGGCTCATGCGAAACCACATAGAGTTTGACAAGGGCAAGACAATATATCTGCTGATGGATGACGACAACGGCGGCTATGACAAAGAGGACAAGGCGCTTGCATTCCTGATCGAGCGCGGCTACAATGTGAATACTGATTTGGGAAGGCACCTGCTCAAGGTGCTTAAAATAACTTCGGTTGAGCAGGCTTACCAGCCTATAATGGATATCCTAGAAAAAGGAAGTGTAAGAAGAAAGTGATTTTATGGCAAAAACATATCTTGATATAGTAAAATATATGGTTGAAGCAAAATTTGAGATAAACGGGCTTGTTGAGAAGCCAGACATAATCGGCGCAGTATTCGGCCAGACTGAAGGGCTACTTGGTGACGATTTAGATCTGAGGGAGCTGCAGAAGGGAGGCAAGATAGGACGCATAGAGATAGATTCATCTCAGTCAGGCAACAAGACTTACGGCAATCTGTTTTTACCTGCATCATTGGATAAGATAGAGACATGCGTTCTTGCAGCTGCAGTCGAGTCTGTTGACAGGGTAGGACCATATGAGGCAAACTTCCAGATCAGCAAGATAGAGGATACAAGAGCAGAGAAGAGAAGAAAACTACTTGAAAGAGCTAAGGAGCTGCTTAGGAAGCTTCTCAATACAGAAATACCAGACAGCAAGGAGCTTACAGAGCTTGTAGAATCTGATGTAAAGGCGAGCGAGATAGCAACATATGGCCCTGAGAGACTGCCATCTGGACCTGACATAGCTAAGGAGAATGAGATAATACTGGTAGAAGGCAGGGCTGATGTTATAAACCTACTGAAGAACGACATAACTAATGTTGTTGCGCTTGGCGGGGCCACTGCCGAGATACCTAAGAGCATAATAAAGCTGTGCAATGAGAAAGAAGTGACTCTTTTTGTTGATGGGGACAGAGGAGGCGAAATGATAGCAAGAGGCATAATAAATGCGGCGGAGGTAGACTTTGTCGCAAGGGCCCCTGATGGTAAGGAGGTAGAGGAACTTACAAGAAAAGAAATAATAAAATCGTTAAGGTCAAAGGTGCCAATAGACCAGTATCTGGGCTTGGGAAAAAACGGAAAGAAGCCTGACCAGGAGCAGCAGAAACCACAGATGCAGCAGCCTGCCAGGCAGCAGCCGCAGCCTCAGCCTCAACAGCCACAGCAGCGCTCTTCACAGCAGCCTCAGATGCAACAGCCGAGACCAGCACCTAGGCCTGAACCTATGCCCGAGCCTGAGGAAAGCGAAGATATGCCTGCAATAAAGGACTTGAGAAGCGATTCAGATGAAGAAGAGACAGAACTGCCTGTCATTGAGCCGCAGAAGCTCTCGAATACACCTCAGGTTGGCGCATACGGCACAGTAGCGGCTTCTAGACCTGCACTTGACAGCATACTACTTTCACAGCTAGCCAAAGGACTTGATGAGCTTGCCAACACGCTGAGATGCAGGCTTTACAATGTTGAAGGCAACATCATTGTAGAGGGACCTATAAGAGACCTTTTCTCAATGATAGAGAGCAACAACGGCATTTACGGCATAGTACTTGATGGCACAATAACCCAGAGGCTAGTCGCTACGGCATTGGAACGCAACATAAAGGCAATATACGGCATAAGAGCCAACCCGATGCCAAGGAAGCCGCCGTCCCTGACTATATACACCAAGGAGCAGGGGCCTCTTGAGTGACTTCTGCTGCAATGCAGCATGCATCCAAATGGCATTGAAAAATCGCAGACAGCTGCAGTTCTAGACGCCGAATCTTCTTTCCCTTCCTGCATAGTCTGAGAGCGCCCTGTCAAGATCTTCCTTTTTGAAATCAGGCCAGTATTTCTTGCAAAAATATAGCTCTGAATATGCAGACTGCCACGGCATGAATCCTGAAAGCCGCTGCTCCCCTGAGGTCCTTATCACCAAATCTATATCTGGCACATCCTTTGAGAGCAGATACCTCTTGAAAGAGCTTTCAGATTTAGGCAGGATGCCACGCGTTGCGGCTGCTGCAATGCCTTTTGCAACATGCATTATATCCTGCCTTCCCCCATAGCCCAGAAGGAGGAATATCTTCCTCTCTTTGTACTTCCTTGTATCCTTTTCTATTTTTGCCAAATCGATTGAGAGATCCTTAGGCAGCAGTGATCTGTCGCCAACTATTACAAGCCGCGATTTCTTTTCGTGCAGCCTCCTTATGATGTTCTTGTCATTGGCTGCCTTCCTGTATACATTAAAAAGAGCATTAATCTCATTTGCTGGTCTTCCTGTGTTCTCGGTTGAAAGCCCCCATACTATTATGTTCTTTACGCCGTAGCTATAACACCACTCGCTGAAGTCTATAAATTTTTTAACTCCTAAGCTGTATGCACTGCCAGCGTTAAGCAGATTGTTTTTAGCCCAACGCCTATTGCCATCTGGTATCACTGCAACAGTATATGGCATTCCTCTTTTCTCCATGTCAAATCAACTGGCGCCAATTAGCATAATATAACAGGCATTACTGCTTTTATTATTATAGTTAGCTTTAAATACTTGCCTTTGCAATGCCTTACATGCCAGAGTGATGAAACTGGAGATATTTACAGAAAAAATGTAAGACAAAGACACGGATTTCTGCAGGTTTACATATTTGATTTATAACATCATACATGCAGAATTTTCTTTTGCCCTCTTTTTTCTGACTCAAACGGGTTACTACCAAGCATTTGCCATACTTCCTTCCACCCTGCAGCAACCGTTATATAGCTATTGCCGCTCTCGATTTTTCCTGCGTTCCACGGCTGGGCTATAAGAATTACTTTTTTACCAGCAGCTGCAATGGCCTCTGCCACATCTAGATGATCTTCTATAAACAAATCCCCTTCAATCTTTGCCTTGTCAATAGACTTTTTCACATGCACAAGGTTTTTGAACCGTATATTGTTACGCTCAAGCCAGTCAATTATCTGCTCATCTGTAGCAAGCGTTGCGGTCATTATATTTATATCATACTGCGTTTCAAGTGCCTTCAGAATGGATGGTATGGCAGGGTCAATCAGCTTAATATTTTCATTTTCACTCCACACCTTTACGAATATACTTGCAATGACATCATATGACAGGCCTGTAATAACATGCAAATCATAGTCTTTCAGGTCTTCATATTTCAATTTAATGTGGTAATCCTTTTCAGCAACCATGAGCCATATTTTCATTGTATTGGCCAGTGTGCCGTCTATATCAACATATAGCTGCTTTTTCATTTCATCACTGCATACAAATGCCTGCCTATTTTACAAAGGCATAAACGACTTGCAAGCATAACAGCAATAATAAACTAAGTATGCTCATATTGATGGTTGTTAAAATGTTTTCTACCTGAACAATATTATTTAATATTATGGTATTAAAATTTTGTTGTTCCATTGCTCTATAAGCATTTTAAGTATGTGATGAAACTCCTTATATACACAGATTAGATTATCAACAAATTTTTCTCATTTCTGCAAATGACCTTCAATAAGAAAGAATTAATATGCACTTTAGCATTAATGCATTCAGAAAAGAAAGTATTTAAGAACTTAACTGGCTATCATATCATGTTTTTAAGAATAGGTGTATTTTTTGATTATAGTAACAAATGATGACGGTATATATAGCAAAGGCATAAAAACACTCTATAGTGCAGCGGTTGAAGCTTTTGGAGAGAAAAATGTTACTGTTGTAGCACCCTCTGGACCCAGGAGTGCAAGTGGTATGAGTTTGACCTTCCATAGACCTCTTAGAATAGAAAAAGTGATAATGCCTGGCATAAAGGGTTTTTCTGTATCTGGTACGCCTGCTGATTGTGTTTTTGTTTCAATGCATCATATTTTTAAAAACAAAAAGATCGAACTTGTACTTTCAGGCGTTAATAACGGTTCGAATGTAAGCCTTCAGTCAGTTGAGTCTAGCGGTACAGTATCAGCTGTTAAGTTTGGTGCAGTACATGGTATAAAAGGTATCGCTTTTTCTCTTGCAACAGAAATGGAGCTGCAAAGAAACACCTTTAGCAACGCAAAGCTCCATATCATCAAAATACTAAATTCGATAAAGAAGAGGGGCTTCCCTAGCAATATAGATATTTTAAACATAAATCTTCCGACTAATTTGAATAGCTCTACAAAGATAAAAATCTGTAATCTAGAAGATACACTATTTAATAATTTTGTAAATGAGAGAGCTGATCCATCAAAAAAACTTTATTATTGGCTTGGAGGCACACACAAAAAAAGGTTCAGCAAAGGTAGCGACTGTTATGAGCTTTTTATAAAAAATTCAATAACAGTAAGCCCCATGGAGCTTGCAAGTATAAATGCAGATTTAAAGAAGGAAATAGCTAATGTACTTGATGCAAGTATAGCTTAGAGTTCTTCATGCCTGAATTTTACTTATATAACAAAGCAAATCCGTAATTCACTTTGGCTTTGCCCTCTATATAAACTTGATAGGAAAAGGATTTTAACTTCGTATGAGCATGCCGCAGGTCGGATTTGAACCGACGACATTCCGGTCTCTGCCTTTTGATAAAACTTCTTATTAGGAAGTTTTACTTCAGCCGGACGCTCTCCCGGACTGAGCTACTGCGGCAAATGATAATCATTTTGTGCAAAAAACTTATAAAAGGTTATTTATTTCCAGTGCTGCAGTGTTGGCAATTAGATTAATGCAAAACTTATGGCATCCTCCACAAGACTAAAGTCGTGGGCTTCTAATAGTGTTTTTGATTTGGTTATCTCTAACACCAAATATAGTTCCTGACTCATCGGCATCTGCCTCATGTAATTGAAGTCTTACAATGTCTCCAGAGGTGTAAATTCCCGATTGACCCTAGGTAGCTCTTTTGAGTATATTTATTGCGGCATTTACATCTCTGCCAATTGTCAATTCACACTTATTGCAATGGAATATCCTTCCAGAGGTGTCTAATGCTTCATCTTCTATCTTTATATACCCGCAACGGCTGCATTCCTGCGTAGTATTTCTTAGATTTTTATCAACCACTTCAAAACCAGCACTTTCAGCCTTGTAGTGAAGGAACGACACAAATGTTCCCCAAGAAACATTCCTTATATTTCTCGCGTATCTGTGCTACCTGGTTGTATATAGAAGCAAAATGCGATAAAATTTTTGCATTAGCAGAGGCATAGGTTTTATAAATTTCAACACTATCAAATATAATGATTGGTTTTATGATATTAGCCATGGAATTGCTTTGGGTTGTATTAGCAATAGTTATAGTAATAATTTTAGGCCTAATAATAGAAGTATATAACACCCTGGTATCACTCAGTAATAATGTCAAAAAGGCTTGGGCAGACATAGATGTTTTGCTTGAGAAAAGACATGATGCACTTGGCAAGTTAATAGATACTGCAAAAGCATATATGCAGTATGAAAAGGGATTAATGACCCAGATAACGCAACTAAGAAGCTCTTGGACTAATATACCAAAAGATGACGTTCAGGCAAAGATGAATGCATCTAACCAGATATCAAGTGCAATAAAAAGCCTTTTTGCTGTTGCTGAGAATTATCCAGATCTTAAGGCTGATGCAAGCTTTATGCAGATACAGCAGACAATTTTAGATTTGGAATCGCAGCTAGCAGATAGAAGAGAATTCTACAACCAGTCTGTAACAGACCTAAACATAAGGGTTCAACAGATCCCTTACAACATATTTGCAGGTATAATGCACTTTACGCCTATGCCACTATTCCAGGTTGCAGAAGAAGAAAAGCCAGATGTAAAAATGAGTTTTAATATTTCAAAGTGAATTTATGCTTTATACAGGGCAGGACTTCGCATCATATGCAGCTGCATATAGCCCATATAGTGCAGAATCTACTTTGACAAATGTGCAGGGCAACATTCAGGAAGTTGAAAATAATCAAAATATGAACCTTGTTTATGCTGGTGGTACTGCAGCTATAATAATTACTATTTACCTTTCATTGATATACACAATGTCACCTCTGCTTATTGTGGCCTTCACAGCTCTACTAGGGGCATTGGCATTGCTTTCGGGTTTTAGGTATTTCTCAAGGCACATATTAACAGCAAATACACCTGTTTCGAAGATATTCTCTGCGCCAACAGGTTTTGGTATATTCAATGTGCAGTTTGTTCCAGAAAACGGGCAGCCATTGATTTCGCCAGTTACAAAAACACCTTGTGTTTTATATTCTGTTACTCTAAATATAGCTAGTGGCGGTTATTATAATTATGGTAGTAATAATACACCCACCAATATAATTTCTTATGTTAATAGAGGTACCCATAGCATACTCACAGATGGAACAGGTTATATTGTCACCCAGCTTGGCAACTTTGGGTGTGTAGAGGGATTATACAAGATATATTATTTCAATTTAGGTATTTCTGAGGAAATTAGAAAGGCATTTAGTATTCCAAAAGAAATTTTATCTTTAAAAGAGGCTATTGACAACGCAAATAGTAGCAGTATAGATGTAGATCTAACAAATATTATATCGAGCTTAAAGGCAAAAACCACTGAACAAAAGGTTGGGGTACCACCAAGAAATTTGGGCCGTAATAGATACAGCCTAATTGAATATGTCATACCAGCAAACAAAGATTATACTGCAATTGGCTTCTTAGACCATACTGAAAAAACACTTAATAACAAACCAGTAAGCAAGCTTGTAAGAGACCCGCAAACAAAGATGCTAGACCTAAGATATGGCACAGAGAAGAGCATCACACACAAATATGATAGGAAGGCATATACTATGTTTGCAATAGGTATGATTGCGCTGGTTATAGCCTATTTAGGTGGTTCATACCATAACTTCTATGAATGCCTTATAATAACAAATAATAGCAATGTTTATAGCTGCCACTACATAAATGGCACTACAGTAGTACTTTACGGACAGCAACAGGAAAGTACGCTAAATGCACATCCCATAACAATATATATAACTGTCACAACTATACCAAGTACCCCAATGCAAAATACCACTATGCCACATACCACCATCAGGACTATCATTATATCTAATATAACAATACCTTTATCAACTTCTGCAAACTACTCTTCATGCAAAAACTTTACAATCAACATACCATTTCCATACTATTTAAACTCATCTTCAAGCCTCGCAGGAGCAAACCTTGGTATTACAAGGAAAGGCATATGTGTATGGAAAGGCGGATATATGAATATAACGTTTGGTGGTGGTTATTCTGGTTGGGCTGCACTATCTATCAAAGCATCAAATGGCAGTGTCGTGTATTCTAAGAGTGGAGATATATACTGCCCGCAGAATATGGGCTCTGTGTATGTTCCTGCAGGCACTTACACTTTAGCATTATCGACAGGCAATGGCGGTGGAGCTTGTGGCCCAGCAGTTGCGAAATTGACTTAATTTTATTTATCTAGTTTTATTTCGAATGACTTTGGAGTCTGTTTTTTCCTTTTATTTATGGTCTCGCAGCTCTTATTCCTTATCATTCTTTTCCATAAGGAAATTCCACTTTTTACAATACATTTTTATTGTGTTGTTTCATATTTATATAAATTTTACTCGCTCTCATCCCCTATCTTGCGAAAAAGGGCTTCCAGTGAGTAGATTTAACTTTATATGATTTTATGGCTGAAGACGAAAGGTGGTACGACCTTGGAGATGCAGCTAAGCTGGTTAGGCTAGATGGAATTGAATTTAGGGATTACCAGTTCAATATCACTAAGAAGTTGCTTAATGGCAGGAACACGCTGGTTGTACTTCCAACAGGGCTTGGCAAGACGCTCATTGGAGTATTCGCAATCGCAAGGGCACTCTCTTCTGGAAAGCGCGCCATGATGCTTGCACCAACAAAGCCGCTGAGCGAGCAACATTATGCTGTACTGAAGCAGCTGCTCAAAACTGATGAAAACAGGATAATTCTCCTTACAGGGGCAATGAGCAGGAAAAAGCGTAATGCGCTTGAAGAGGGTGCATCTGTAATAGTCGCAACGCCGCAGACTGTGGTGAATGATCTGAAGAGCGGCGCACTTTCACTTGAAGGCTTCGATGTTGTGATATTCGATGAGTGCCATAGGGCTGTTGGAAAGTATGCCTATACATACATAGCCAATGAGTGTAGTATGAGAGGCATACAGGTAATAGGCCTCACTGCATCACCAGGAGGCAAAAAGGAAAGGATCTCTGCACTCATAGATACCCTTGGCATACAGACAATAGAGGCCAGGATAAGTACAGATGATGATGTTATAAAGTATGTAATGCCGAAATACGTTAGTGTGGTTGAAGTAGAGAAGTCTGATGCAATAAACAGGATAGGTGCGCTTCTTAAGCCAGAAATAGAAAGCAGCCTTGAAGGGCTTAACCGAATGGGTCTCATAAATATCAGGAAGTTCGAGCGCATACCTAAGGGCAGGCTTATAGAGCTTGGAAACATGATAAACAAGATAAGTGCTAGGAATTTCAAGTTCGGTGCGCTTGCAAACTACATAAAGCTGCTTAACCTTATGCATGCGTATGACCTGCTTGAGACTGAGGGCATTGCCCCTTTCCTTTCGTATTTCAAGGGCCTTGCTGCAAGAGAGAAAAAGAGCAGGGCAGTGAACTCGCTGCTTGACAACAAGAATATAATAGCAGCGATGCAGCTTGCAGATGAATATATCAGAAGTGGAATTGAACACCCGAAGGTAGAAATGCTGCTTAAAACTATCAGCGAAAAGAAAGGCAAAAGCACTATAGTCTTCGCACAGTACAGGTCAACAATAAAGATGCTTGTTGACAAGCTCAACAGTGCAGGTTTTAATGCGAGGGCATTTGTGGGCAAGAAGGAGGGAGTTACACAGGAGCAGCAGAAGCAGACCATAGCAGACTTCAGGAATGGCAATTTCAATATACTTGTTGCAAGCTCTATAGGTGAGGAAGGGCTGGATATACCAAGTGTGGACCTTGTTGTATTCTATGAGCCAATACCAAATGAAATAAGGAACATACAACGGAGGGGAAGAACGGGGAGGTTCAGGGCGGGTGAGATAGTGATACTGGTTGCAAAAGATACAAAAGACCAGATATACCTATATGTCTCAAGGCAGAGGGAGAGAAAGATGCTTGCAATAATAAACATGATGAATGCAAAATTAGAAGAAAAGCTCAGGGCTGGTGCAGGGCAGCAGGAGCTTAGGGGTGCTTAGATGCTCAGTGTAACGATAGTATTTCTGCTATTCTCAGCCGTAGTCTTTTTTGGTTACATACTTTATGCGCTCTTCGAAAGGATAAGAATCGCTGTTGTACTTCCTCTTATGCTCATTGGCTTCATAGTAGGACCCCTTCTGGGTCTTGTAGGAACGAGTCCAGATAGCACAGTTGTACAGCTTGCACCTTACATAACTGCAATTGCAATAGCATTCGTCCTCTTTGATGTTGGAATGAACATAAGGCTGTCAAAGCTTGAAAAAGTGATTGTAAAGGCAACTGAATTCACTTTTGCCCTTGCCATAGTTACAGGTATAATATCAGGAACTGCCATATTCTTTGTTACGCACTGGAATATAATAATAGCATTTATATGCGGGTTTGCGATTGCAGGGCCCAGCAGTGTTATACTTCCAACAATCATGAAAATTACAAAGGCAAATGAGAGGCTCAAGTCTGCACTGGTCTTTGAAAGCGTTGTGACAGACTCAGTACAGCTTATAATACCAATAATACTGTTTACTATGATGCAGAGCAACAACATCAATTTTTCATCTGCGTTCGCAATGCTATTCAACTTCTTCGTAAGTTCTACTTTCTTCGGAATACTCTCTGCACTATTCTGGGTTTTTATATTGAAGCGCTTCAGGCAGTACAGCGAGAGCTACAGCTGGATGCTCACAATGACAATGGTAGTTGCCACATACGGTGTGGCATCATCAATAGGGCTGAGCGGTGCGGTTTCGACTTTCGTCTTCGGCATGGCAATAGCAAACATGCCTTACATAGACATTTTGAAAGACTACGTTTATGATATCAAGAAAGAGTTCATACATATAAAGGACTATCAGAAGGAAATAACGTTCTTTGTGAGCACTTTCTTCTTTGTTTATATAGGAGTCCTGTTTCAGATAGGCCAGGCCACGCCTGTAGTAATTGCAGCTGCATTGCTTGTGTCTGTGATAATATTGCTGTTGAGGCCACTTTTCATACCAATTATAGGGGAATTTTTCAATAGGGAGAGCAGGGGGAGCGAAAAGGTACTTGCATCATTTGATGTTGCAAGGGGGCTCTCGCCTACAATAGTTGCCACAATGCCTGTTGCACTTGGGATTGTCATACCAGGATTCGTTGATACAATATTTCTTATAATACTATTTACAAACATTATAGCTACTACAGGGCTTTTCCTCTATGCAGGCAAGGCAAAGGCTGAGAGGATTAAGATTGTAAGGAAGCCGCACAGGTAATGTTTATTTGTTGAACTCTGCTATGCTTTCTATCCTCTTTTTAGTAACACTCTCCACTCCGTAGCTTTTCGCCTTCTCTATGTCTGTGCCCACTTTTTTGGCAAGACCCTCGACAAATCTCATCATTGCCCATCCGCCCACAGCTATCAGCGAGGCGGTGCCCATTTTCACTGCAACATTGCCTTTACTCTCCTTCCTTGCATTTCTGGTTGCCATCTTGAAGAGGTGCCTGTAGCTTGCATAATACACTGCAAACTGCGCCGGAGTGAGCTTTGCCATTGAGAAGCCCTTGCTCTTTATAAGCCCTAGCGGCACATTCTGCATTGGAGTTATAGTGAACTCGAAAGGCCTGCCATCTACATATGAATTGCTCAGCCTGTTTATAAGGGCTACACTGTCCCAGTTGTCCTCATCGGTCTCTTCAGCCTGTCCAACCTGAAGTGTGAAAGCAGGCCTCCAGAAGTTTTTGTTAAGCACCTTTGTACCCTCCCAGACTATCTCACCCCAGCTTCCATCCGGCCCGATATGCAGAGGAAGCGTTTTGTTAGGCATGTGTTTTTTGGCAAGGGAATCGCTGCCTGTCTCAACACCTACCTGCACGCCTATCCAGTTCTGCGGTCCTGCCTTCATTATCTTTGACAGTTTTTCTATCATCTCTGGATGTGCTGCAGCAGGAGATATCCTGGCATGCGTGGGATTTGTCCTTTTCACTCCAGGTATAGACATTACCATATTAACAAGGTCTATTAGTGCCTCCTCATTAGGCTCTAGATTCGCCTTGGTATGCTTGAAGTTAAAGAATTCGTCTGTATGCAGCCACGCATTGTCAAAGCCGCCCTCTTTCAAATTAACCTCTATTTCTTTTCTTATCATCTCGTCAGTGTAATACCTAAGCGGCCTTAGCGTTACCTCACAGAAATCACATCCGACACCGCAGCCTCTCATTATTTCTACCATGCCAGCGTGTGCAGGATGTTTTATAGTTGGAATCTTTTCAAGAGGAGCTCCTGAGCCCATCTTCAGGCTTCTTGAAAGAAACTTTGGATTTTTTACATAGCTCCTGTGGAAATTGTCGTCAATTGTCATATATCCCTGGAAGAACATGTTTTCGTCTATCTTGCCGCTGCTAAGCTGCTCGAATAGATCTACTATTATGTCATCAGATTCTCCCTGGAAGGCATAATCAATGCCTAGTGTGTCCAACTCATCAGGGCGAAGTGTAAGTTCCCATACCCCGGGGCCACCCACAAGCAGCTTGGCCTTCTTGCCACGGCGCACTTCGTTTATTTTTTTAATAAGCCTGTAAAATTCACTTCTGACCCATGCACCTGATTCTCCTCCCAGGAGTGCAAAGTATGACATCGTTAGCGGACCAAGACCGAGAGGATCCATTGTGTTTACTGCTATTATCTCTGTGTCGTCCTTTATGAAATTCTCAAGAAAATTTTCATGCGCCACAACCACTTCACTGCTGCTGTATTTCTGCAGCAAAGCAGCCTCGATTTTCCTGAGCGCATATGTTGTTATCGTGGATCTTCCCTCCTGATCAGGCTTGAATAGAGGCCCTTTTAGGAAATAATAGATTGATCCTGGGACGAGATTGGTCGGGGCGCTCGGTAGGAAGCTAAGCAGTGGGAAGTTTCTGAAATCCGCAGAGAGACTTGAATCTGCAACTAATACATATTTTGTCATCTAATCGTCCATAATTTTTTAGTAACAGGGCGAAGTTGATTCCTTTCTAGCGCCCAGAGTAGCGCTATAAATAATTAATGCCCTATGATACTTCTAACTACTCTTTTGCATATTTAAATTTTTCCTAAACCTCTTTATACACTTGTAAAATCTGCAACTGCAGTGATTCTGCACCTCCTTTTCTGACTGTCTTGCCGGCATTGTATGCTATGAAAGAGGTGAACTACCCCACCCTTACGGATGGGGCTTCTTGAGCCACGGTCTTTGCAGTCTGGTTTTTCCTTTTATTTATGGTTCACTGCCATTATTCCTTATCATTCTTCTCAATAAGGAAATTCCTTTTCTTACAATACATTTTTATTGTATTGCTTCGTATTTATAGGAATATTACCCGCTCTCATACCCATCTTGCGAAGGTGGACTTCCAGTGAGTAGTTAAAAATATGAATTTTTCAAAGCAAAGATGTTAAAAACATAAAATGGTGCATAGGCTATATACAAAGGCAGATTCTTGAGATGATTTGTTGGCAGAACCTACTGAAGAAAAACTGCAAAAGATGGAAGAGGAAGAGCGTATAATCAGCGAGGAAAAAAAGCTAATTACGAAGGAAGAGAGAATATTAAAGAAGGAAATTGAGGAAGAGAAAAGGCTTGAAGCTGAGAGAACAAAAGAGAAAAAAATAGAGCGTAAGCTGCTGTCTGAAAAGATCAAAAGTCTTACAACTGCCGACTGGCTTTTTATTGCAGCTGTGCTTGCCATTATAATTGTTACTATATATTTCAGGATACCGATGCTAAAGTATTTTGGCTTCTACGAGCCTGACGGCTTTTACCATTTCTCTGTAATAAGGGCTGCAGTAAATGACGGCTTCATAATACCAAAATACCTTGTGCTTTCAGGATGGCCTGCACACACTTATACAGGGGAGCCGCATGGCCTATACTGGGTTACGCTTGCTCCGTATTTCTTCCTGAGGTACCTTGGGGTAAGCTATTATACAGTGATGAGGCTTATTCCTGTGCTTTTTGGTATATTTGATGTAATAGGGACATATTATCTTGTAAGATACTTGGGCAGAAGCAGGCTTTTGGGCCTTATAGCAATGCTTTTCGTTGCCCTGAGCATGGGTGATGCTGCAAGGACTAGTGCACTCATCTACAGGGGTGACGGCTTCGTTACAATATTCCTTATGATAGCGCTCTTTTTTGCAATCAAGATATCAAAAACGAGAGATTCGAAATTAAAGCTTAGGTATGCGCTGCTTTCTGGTTTCTTTCTGAGCGTGTGCAACTTTGTATGGAATGGCGCACCCTTTGCAACAGCAACCTATGTGGTTGCATTCTTCTTTATAGCTGCTTATGCCTTCCTAAGAGCTGATCGCACAATGCTTAAGAACGGCGGCTACATGCTCGTTGCACTGGTACTCTGGTACCTTATGGCAAACCTATACAAATTCCTCGAATTCATACTTGAGCAGACATTCACAGGAAAATACTTCATAATGCTCCTTGCCATAATGTTCATTGGTTACTATCTTGCTGACTACCTGATAAAGAACAGGGAGAGACTGCTTTTCGTTCAGACTGTGAGGGGCAGATTTATAACAGCAGCATTATTTGTAATTGTGGCAATAGTGGCAATAGACATAGCTGCGCCTGCATTTGTATATTCAATATTCGTTTCAAACGGCTTCATAACCACAGGCAGCACGTTCGCGGTTACTATAGAGGAGCTGCAACCTCCGACACAGCAGTTCCTTTTCGCCAGCTTTGGTGCAAACCTCTTTACGACTCCTATGTCAATAATTGTATACCTTTCATCCTACATACTGCATCCTAAATATGTGCTATGGCTTATAATGCTCATATTCTTTGCACCATACTTCTACATGAAGATAGAGGAGAGAGAGGGCGAGCATATCGCTGTATGGAGGTTCGGTGCTGATGAAGCGCTCCTCGCACTCATAGCCTATTATGCAACAACAGCATACCTCCAGATGCATGCTGTAAGGTTCAATTCCTTGCTTGCAGTTCCTCTTGCTATATTCTCTGCTTACACTGTATACTGGCTGGTCATAAGATTCAAGAAGTACAAAATGATAGGCTATGGTGCACTTGTTGCACTTATAGCATATATGTTCTTCCTTGCGGTAGTTTACACTTCATCACTAGTGCAGGCAGACGCAATCAACCCGCAGTTTATAAGTGCACTCCAGTGGCTAAAGAACAACTCAAGCCCTAATGCAGTTATACTTACATTGTGGCCAGATGGCAGCGTGGTTGAGGGAGTTGCCAATAGGACCAGCGTGACTGACAGCGTGGGCTCGCAGAACGCCACAAAAGCAGCTGCATTTGCTGCATGGCTCCTCAACTCAAGCCCTGATGGCCAGTTTCTGACTAGCAATATAAATGGCAGGCCTGACTATCTTCTAGTAAGGTATACATGGCTGCTTGAGACCCAGGGTATATACACCGAGTCTAATACAAATGAGAATGAAAGCCTTTTCGGCTACCTGCCATTCAGCCGAATGTCTGAATACGGGAATGCAACAGTGCAGACGCTCCAGTTCTCAAACCCCAATGGCATTTCGGAAAGGACAATTATTAGCTCTGTTAATGGCACGCAGGAGGTGAGCAGCTATCTGGTATATCCAAACGGCATCTCTCCAGTAACATATGTTGCCTTCTACAACGTTGCCACAGGCGCATTTGACATAGTGAAGCAGACAGCCTACAACAAGACAAACGGCAATATGATGCTCATAACCTATTCAACCATACCAAACCCCCGCATGGCAGTAAATGTCACAGGAGGGTATGTTTTTGGCACGGGCTTAGAATTTAGCAACATGCTCAAGTTCCTGTACTTCTGCAACAGCCAGCAGTGCATCTGGAACAACAATGTAGCACGTCTGCAGTTAGTGTATATGAACAGTGACACTAAGATCTTCAGGATAATATACAATTCTACATAATGCCAAAAAAGAGGTGCAGCACAGTGCTGCACCGTCAAAAGCTGCTTCTGCAATTACCTGTAGGTCATTATTACTCCTATCAGGGCTATTATGAATCCTATTATGCTTGCAAGGAAATAGCCCATGCTGCCGAATGTCAGAGTAACCAGTGCGAAGCCGCCGCCTACAGTTGCCAGCTTTGCGCAGTATGCCAGCTCCTTGGTGTACTTTGATATGAACCCGAAGCTAAGGAAGAATAGTGCTATGGAGCTTATCACTGCGGCTGCATAGAAGAATGGCTGCCACAATGCTGCTGCGCCCCATGCGCCGTTGGCATAGCTGCCGGATGATGTGAATGCTACATACAGGTAGAAAAGACTGCCTATGAACAACAGTCCGAATATTGCCCAGTTGTTTTCGCTTTTCGCCATGTTCATCACAGTATAACAAAACAAAGATATCTTTTTAAAGCTATTGCTAAAGTTTATTTAGTCACGGAATATTTAGACAAAAAACGAATATTCGTCAAAAGACGATTTTAGAGATATGTTTCATGCCTTGCTGCGTTAATCAGACGGACCCTTTAGTATGGAGAGCATGTCTATGACTTCAAGTGTCTTGGCCAGTTCTGCAGCCTCTTCGGCCTCTCTGCTGCTCTGATGAGAGTCTATGAACTCTGAAAGTGAGTCTATTATGAATGCGCGCTTATCCCTGTCTAATGCACCCTCATCCCCAAGTACTTTTATAGTGCTTGAGAACTCCTTTTCGAGTAATGTTGAAAGCGCTGCGCTGTCCCTCCTTGAAAGAATTGATTGAGCTTTCAACCTTTTGGCGGCTGATGCCTCAATTTTCTTCTCCACCCTCTCACTCCCCACACATATTTGCTTTACACATTTCTGATATTTATATTTATCTGTGCTATTCTATGCTTACGATAGTAAAAAATAGTCTTCATTTAAAAAAACAAAACGTGGTGGCAATTATGGATCATGTCGTCGCAGTTCCTCTCGACAGTTCTCTTGCCTCTTTCATAGGTAAGAGGGGCTCTGAAAACAGTATAACTTTCTACAACAGGCAGTATTCCGGAAAGGTGATAGTTGCGCTTGCGCCCTCTTCAATAGAGGAGAAGTTCTACGGAGCAGCAGAGGCAATGTGCATTGCACACCAGATAATAATTAGCACGGCAAGTGTTGACAGGCTCTTTGGAGAGATGGCTGTGGCGGCTTCGCTGCTTGGAAAGAAGACAATTTTCACAGATGAGAATGATGTCTCTGGTATTGTAAAGGGATTGCTGAAAGATTATGAAGTTTCTAATAAGGAGCAGCTGCTTGACAAGATAATAGAGTATGAACCTTCGCATAGAGAAGATAATACAAGGATTGACATCGATAAAGCATTTGTGGTGAGGGGCGTTGGCACTGTTGTGCTAGGCATCGTTACAAAGGGAAGTGTGAAAGTGCACGACGAGCTATTCCACAGCTCAGGGAAAAAGGTCACTGTGAAGTCAATACAGAGCCAGGACAAGGATATTTCAGAGGCTGGCTACGGCACAAGGGTTGGGCTTGCTCTGAAAGGCATCGATGCTGACGAGATAGAGAAAGGGGATCTGCTTTCCAGCATTCGCATTGCACCTACAAGCAAGATAAAGGCAGATATTAAAATAGCCAGCATCGCAGGCACAGAGATCAAAGAGGGAAGGAGCTACGGATTTGTATCAAACTTCACATATGCGAATGCTGTACTTGAAAACGGCGAGCTCTCATTTGCAAAACCAGTTTCATTGGATGCTGGCGATGATTTTCTGCTTATACGGGAAAGTGCGCCTCGCATCTTTGCAAAAGGCACAGTAACAGAGAAGTTGTAGATATTAGTGGAATAGGGGAATTTTGAAAGAAAATAAGCATAAAGCGTTTAGAGGGTGGGGAAGATTTATTAGAATATGCTCTAAACGCTAGATTAGATATAGTGCATAAAGGCTTATAAATCTTTCTGTAAATTTTTGCTAGCGCATGCAAGCTATACAGAGGAGGCAGCGAGGCTTTCTCATTCCATTATGCCCCCCACTGCCTGCGATATTATCTTTTCAGCAAGATCCTTGGTGAACATCTTTCTTATTAACTCTTGTGATTCCTTCTTTCTTATGTCTGCAACGCTCCTTATGCCTGCATTGAACAAAAGCCTTGCCCTCACCCTGCCCACCTGCTCCAGCCTTATAAGGTCAAGAAGCTCCTCCTTTATGCCGTAGCGCATCCTTACTCTAAGCTCAACAATGTCCCTTGTAGGGACATGCATTATTCTCCCGAGCTCTGCTGCTGCATATAATAGCCAGTCGGCATTTGTGATCTTTGAGAAGAGTGCCCCTGGTGTAGTGCCGTATTTTTTTACTATCTCTCCTTCTCCCTTTTCTTCTATCCACTCATTTAGCATCATGGCAGTGCTGAATGGCTTTAGAGGGTCATAGTAGCCTAAGCCCTGGTCTTCAATGCTGCCTGGGCCTGGAGAGCTATCTATCATATGCACATATGCGAAGAAATTGTCTTCTGCAGATTCAGTAACCCTAACATAAGGCTGCATCTCCTTTGTATTGGTTATCATGAAAAGGTTTGCAAGTGTGTCGCGCTTCTCTGCCATCTTGTCTATGATCCACTTTGCCGAAAGAGGGTCTATATAGAGCTCACTCACGCGCTCTCCCATCCTTGTGGCAGAGTATGTGCTACCTATCTTTTCAACAAAACCCCATGCAAGGAATTCATTGAGCGAGCTCTCTATTATGCTCTCTATGTCGCTCATGCTTGAATACTGGTAGCCATAGAATGTCTCCCCAAAAAATGTGGTTATGCCCTCCTTGCTCCTGAGAAACTTTGTAGCTATTAATGCGAGTATGTGGCTCCTGAGCAGGGGCATTATTCCGAGGCTTGACTCTATGGGCTCCAGTGCAGAATTCATGTACCTTTCATAGAGATCCCGAACCTCTTCCTTTGACTTTGCAAGAAGCAGGGCCCTGCCCTCCTTGTCGTATTTTGGCCTGCCGGCCCTCCCGAAAAGCTGGGTTACTTCATTGACGCTCATCTTCACTGAGCCGTAGCCCTCGCTGTACCTGCTTGTGTCTCTTACAAGGACTGTGTGTGCTGGTAGGTTGACTCCGAGGCCCAGTGTTGTTGTAGAGCATATTACCTTTATGCTGTTGCCCTTGAATGCCTCTTCTACAGCATGGCGCTGCACATTTACCAGGCCGCTGTGGTGGAATGCAACACCGCTCCTTACGCACTTGGCAAGCCTTTTGCACTGTTCTGTAGGCCTTGAAAGGGCACCCTCTATCTCATCTGCCACTGCAGAGAGTTCATCCTTTTTATCTTGAACAAAGTTTTCAACTATGTGGGAAAGCCTCTCAGCACCTGCCTCTGCATTCCTCTTTGTAGAATAGAACACAAGAAGCTGCTTGCCTTTCACCAAGACGTCCTCTGCAATCCTTGCCTCTGGAATCTTGCTGCTGCCTGCAAGCTCCTCATCACCATCTATATAGAAAACCCTGTTGCCTGCCACTATGCCCTTCTTCAGCTCAATGGGCCTGTAGTTGCTCTCGACAAGCTCCGCCTTCAGCCACTCTGCTATTTCATTTGCATTGCCTATCGTAGCACTAAGTGCTATAAACTGAGCATCCTTGCATGTTCTCTTCAACTTTGTTATGAGCACTTCAAGCAGAGTGCCACGCTCAGGGTCACCAAGCATATGCACCTCATCAAGCACTATGCAACCTATATCAGCAAGCCATCCGATGCCATGCCTTATAAGGCTGTCGAACTTCTCTGTAGAAACCATTATTATGTCATACCCAGAAAGCCATGCATCCAATGAGTCAAGATCTCCTATGGACATTGCTATCTTCAAATAAGGATATGCATTTTTGAACTCTTCATATTTCTCACTGACCAGTGCCCTCATAGGTGCTATGTAGACCGCTTTCTTTCTTGCAAATACAGCATTAAGCATTGCTATCTCTGCTATGAGTGTCTTACCACTAGCAGTTGGCGAAGCCACAACCATGTTCTTTCCGGAGAGCAGGCCTCTTGAAACTGCTATCTCTTGTGGAGGCGTGAGCCTGCTTATGCCACGCGAAACTATCGACTCAATAACCTCATTTGGTATCTTTCCCTTGAGAGAAGCAATCTCCATAATAAGCATATAATATCTCAAAATATATAATTAGTGCAGAGGAATTTCAGTTTTTTCACTTCAGCTCCTTCTTTATCATTTCTGCAAGCACCACTGCGTCGTTATGCTCCTCGTCCCTTGCTGCATAAATCAGAGTAACATCAGTGCTTTTCACTATCGACAGCAGCTGGGCGAAAGCAGGATTGTCCTTAAGCTCCTTCTCATAGCGCCTCTTGAATTCCTGCCATTTTGACGGATCGTGCATGAACCATTTCCTAAGTTCATTGCTCGGAGCCACATCCTTTAGCCACATGTCAAAATTGGCGCTGTTTTTCTTCACTCCGCGGGGCCACAGCCTGTCTATTAATATGCGCTTGCCATCTATTATTTCAGCCTTGTCGTATATCCTCTTTATGCCAAGCAGCATCAAAGCACCATTGTGGCAGCACAAACACAGAGCTGCCTACAATAACTTTCCAAGATAAAACTATAAACATTTTTCTAGGAGTGCCTCCTGAAGAACTGCTGCGCTTTGCCTATCGCTTCTATCATCCTGTCTATCTCTTCCTCTTTATTGTAAAGGTAGAAGCTCGCCCTTGCTACGGCACCAGTGCCTAAGACATTTGTAACAAGCGGCATTGCACAGTGGTGGCCGCTCCTTATTGCTATGCCCTCACCGTTGAATACCTCTGAGAGGTCGTGGGGGTGTATGCCTTCCACATTGAATGATACAACTCCCGCCTTCCTGTCTATGTCTTTGTAAGAGGGACCGTAAATTCTCACACCATTGGTTTCGCCAAGCCTCTTCAGTGCATATGTCGTGATCTGCTTTTCATGCTCACGTATATTGTCAATCCCAATCTTGTTTAGGTATTTTATAGCAGCAGTGAGCCCTATTGCACCCTCTATGTTCTGCGTGCCTGCCTCGAACTTCCATGGCAGCTCATTCCATGTGCATGATTGAAACTCCACACTGTTTATCATGTCTCCGCCTCCATAAAGCGGCTCTGTGCTCTCAAGTATTTCCTCCTTTGCATAAAGTGCGCCTATACCAAGCGGGGCAAGCATCTTGTGCCCTGAAAGGGCAAAGAAGTCGCATCCTATATTCTCTATGTCCACTTTCATGTGTGGCGCAGACTGTGCACCGTCAACAAGCACCTTTGCGCCTGCAGCATGAGCAAGCCTAGTCATATACTCTGCATCGTTTATTGTACCAAGAACGTTTGAGACATGTGTAAAAGCGACAAGTTTCGGCAACATTTCAAGCTTTTCCTTGTAATCATCAATGTCTATGAATGACTCGTCCTTTAGTTCAATATAGTCAAGCACGGCGCCCTTGCGCTTTGCAAGCATGAGCCACGGCACCAGGTTGCTGTGGTGCTCCATTTTGCTTATAAGTATATGGTCTCCCTTCTTTATGTTTGCCTCGCCCCAAGTAAGTGCAACAAGGTTTATTGCCTCCGTTGTGTTCCTTACATACACTATTTCTCTGTAGCTGCGCGCACCTATAAACTTTGCAAGAAACTCCTTGGACTCTGTATATTCCTCTGTTGCCTGCTCTGCTATATCATATATTCCGCGGTGTATATTCGCATTGTATTTCTTGTAATATCTTGTTATGGCATTTATTACCTGGCGCGGCTTCTGCGAAGTAGCTGCACTGTCAAGGTATACAAGAGGGTGGCCACCCATCTCTATGCTCAGTATAGGAAAATCGCGCCTTATCTTATCAACGTCAAATTTCATTGCAGCACCTTGCTGAAGACATCATATCCTTTCTTCTCTATCTCTGCGGCTATTTCAGGACCGCCGTTTGCAACAATCTTGCCGTTTAGCATTACATGAACAAACTGCGGCTTCATATGATCAAGTATCCTGTTATAATGCGTTATAAGTAGCATTCCCATTTTGTTGTTTTCAAAAATCTCAGTTATGTTGCTTGCTACTATCTTTACAGCATCTACGTCAAGCCCAGAATCAGGCTCATCCAATATCGCTATCTTTGGTTTGAGTATTGCCATCTGCAGTATCTCCGCCTTTTTCTTCTCCCCTCCAGAAAGGCCAAAATTAAGAGACCTGCCTATTATTCCCTTATCTATATGCAGCTTCTCTACTTCCTCATTCACTGCGTTGACCATGCTAGAAATGTTAACAATGCCACTCTCTGTAGATGCCTTTGCAGACCTCAAGAAGTTTATAAATCCTACCCCTTCTATCTCTGCAGGCTCCTGGAACTGTAGAAAAATACCTAAGCGCGCACGCTGGTCGGTCGGCATTCCTATTATGCTCTTGCCGTCTACTAATATGTCTCCATGTGTAACCTTTATGCTTGGGTGGCCCATTATCGTCTTTGTAAGCACAGTCTTGCCTGAGCCATTTGGACCCATTAACACATGAAACTCGCCACTTGCAATATCAAGGTTTATGCCTTTAAGTATCTCTTTCTCTCCTATAGATGCATGTAAATCTCTTATTTCCAGTTTCATTCTATTCACCATGTAATTTAAAACCAGAGCCCGCTTACATTGTGTGGAGGTATGCCACCTGTTATGCCCTCTTCAATCTTAGCAAACAAAATACTTGGTATTATGCTCTTTGCAAAGGCGCTGCCAATTGCAGATATGTTTGATGTTATGGTGCTCTTAATCACAAGACTCCTTGCGGATTCCATGTTGATTCCCCTAGCAAGGAAATAGAATACTACTTCATCATTTAGAGGTGCGACAGCAGCAGAGTGCTTGGCCTCCCTAACATTCTGTTCTTCTATAGACATCATGGGTATTGCCTCTATCCTTGCCCTTTTATCAAGTGTTATGCCCTTTTCCTTTATGTGCGAAACCGCCTCTTTAGCACCCTTTGTAACCTTTGCATATCCTTTTATTATTGCGGTTGCACTGCCTGAGGCCACAACACGTGAATCTGCGGATGCATTCGTGCCTATGCCCGCATTTGTTATGCTTGCAGTGGCATCTAGCATCTGTGCATCATCAATGTATGCTATCTCGTTGATTGTGCCTGAAGAATTATCTCCTTCCAGCCTCATCGCATTGATTGACTTTGTTATGCTGCCACCTACATATATATTATTTATAGATATGTGTGCTTTTTCAGCGGCAGTTGCACTGGTTGCATATGCAGTGCTGGCTCCTTTGCCTTGGTTGTGAATGTAGTTTATTTCCACAGACGATCCTTCCATAGCATTTATGTTGCATAATATTCCAGCAAACAACTTTTCGTTACTAGAGGAAATGTTCAGCAATGTGAGTTTTATCTTGGAATTAGCCGCAGCAACGACTGAGAGCCTGGCAACATCCCTGTATGCTGAACTTGTCAGAAGTATGCTTAAGTCCTGCTCACCATATTCTGGCTTCGCATCTACATTTATTACCCTGTTTGCAAAATTTTCGAGAAATGCAATAGTTCTTCCGCCTATGCTGCTATCGTATTTATATGTTTTAGCGTTTGCTGCAGAGTTCTTGTTGATGCTTATGCTATTTGTATTGCTTTCGAAGCCGTCAGACCATATTATTGCACTGAACTTTAGGCTGTGGCTGTGCATGGCATCTGCAGCATATTTCTTAGCAGCGGCAGAGCTGTTTGCATAAGGTTCTGATTTGCCTTCAAAGTCTTCAAAAGGCATGTGAACAAAATTCCTCTTAAAGAGCTCGCCCTCCTCTGGTATTTCTTTGTAATGTAAATGCCTTGTTGCTTGCTCGTTCATTTCTTCGCCTTTTTATCCCACTGCGTTCTGCAGTTCAATTCTTAGGAGCCTGCTCAGCTCTATAGAATATTCCAATGGTATGACTTCGGTAAGTGGCTGTATGAAACCCAGCAGTATCAGCGCCTTAGCATCTTCCTCCTTTATCCCTCTTGACTCTAAGTAGTGTATCTGGTCTTGGCTAATCCTCCCAACACTTGCTTCATGTGAAAGTGTCGAGGATTCGTTCTTTATGTCAGTATATGGATATGTGTTAGTTTTAGAAGTATCATCTACCATCATAGCATCGCACTGTGTTGCTGAAACAGAGTTTACAGCATCTTTAGCTATATGAACAAGGCCGCGGTAGGTTGTCTCACCATTTCCTATAGATATGCTCTTTGATATAATTTTAGATACAGTATTTGGGGCAAGATGGTAAGCCTTGCCTCCGGAATCTTGGATCTGATTGGTGCTTGCCACTGCCACTGAAAGTATGTCTCCCTTTGCCCTAGGTTCTTTTAGGAATACGCTAGGGTACTTCATATTCAACTTGCTTCCTATGTTGAAATCAACCCACTCCATGTGGCCGTTCTCATATACGTGTGCCCTCTGGGTCACTAAGTTGTAAACATTCTTCGACCAGTTTTGTATTGTTATATATCTTACATGTGCGTCCTTTGCAACGTATATCTCTACTACTGCTGAGTGCAATGATGTTGAAGAGTAAATTGGCGCAGTGCATCCTTCAAGATATGTCACCTCACTGCCTTCATCTGCAATTATGAGCGTGCGCTCGAACTGCCCTGCCTTTTCAGAATTTATCCTGAAATATGCCTGCAGCGGAAGTGGTACCTTAACGCCCTTTGGCACATAAATAAAGCTGCCTCCTGACCATACTGCAGTGTTAAGCGCTGCAAATTTGTTGTCCGAAGGAGGTATTATTGTACCAAAATATTTTTTTACTATATCAGGGTATTTTTTAACTGCCGTATCTGTGTCTGTGAATATGACGCCGAGCTTTTCAAGCTCTTTATTTATGCTGCTATAAACAGCAGAAGAATCAAACTGCGCCTCTCCGCCTGCAAAGAACTTCCTCTCTTTTTCTGGAACTCCTAGCTTTTCGAAAGTATCTCTTATATCCTTTGGTACGTCTTCCCAATTGTAAGCTTCCTTTGCGTTTGGCTTAAGATAAACATAAATATCATCATAATTTATGTCTTCGAGGCTCCCTGTACCCCAGCGCGGGTTTGGCTTGCTTGCGAACATATTAAATCCCAAAAGCCTCTTTTCAAGCATCCATTCGGGCTCCTGCTTGAGCTTCGAAATCATAATTACATTTTCTTTGTTTATACCTTTGAGCATATCTTCATACTTTGCATTAGTCTTGAAGCCGTACTTCTCTGCATAATCCTCATTAATATTCTTCAGTGTGTCAGCCATTTTTTCACCTGCTCCTAATGTAGCACTTCCTTCCGTTCATACGCTCGCATACGTCGCATACAAGCTTAGCAGCTCTGGAAGGATCGGCTGCTATTGATTCTGCACTTTTGAGCAACAGCTCCTTGTTTATGCTTTTCTGAAAACTTTTTATCTTGGATGAATATTTGCCAGAGAGGTATTTGCTCACTGCTGCCTGTGTGACGCCAAGTGCGTCTGCTATACTACGCTCCCGCATACTGTATTTTCGGGCAAGCACAACAGACAATGATGCCCTTATTGCAGGAACTGCGCTGTTTGCTGCTAATTCATATACTGATGACAAAAGCCCACCTTATAACCGAGTTATAAATAGACAGAAAAGAATTAAAGCATAATGCAAAATAGAGTTTAATGCTGTAAAATACTGTATTGCCTGCACAGTGAATTATCACACCTTAGTGACATCACTTCTACATTATAAAAGGCGGCTTAGTTTTGGTATGTCAGGGCGCGTTGGCCAGCCATAAACGATCTCAAGATTAGTGCCTACGTGTGCCATAAAGTACTTTATTTCGCCATTCTTCACCGCAGAATTAAGAATACTTTCAACTTTCTCTTTCGAAATATCACCATAGCCTTTCTCTTTTAATATCTCGACAATTTTGTCAAGAGTTTCAAACTCCCCCTCATGCCCTTTTCTTCTATCACCGAATACTGCTTCTATCAATGAATTAGTATTAAGAATTTTTTCAGGAGTACCAATCATACTACCACTAATATTAAGTGCTTTTCCATCATTTATATATATTTCGCCGATATTAGACGCCGCGTGTTTTTGCAGCTTTTAGTGAACTGCTTATAAAGCTTTCGCTTGCTATGATTTTGTTCAAAATTATTGTGTATTTGCACTGGCATCCTACTACAAATAAATTTGTGGAATTTCTGCTATACATTCTGTAATTTTGTGGATTTGACGAGGGTGATAAAACGTAAATGTCAGGATCCTAATAAACACAGCGCCACAAATAAATTTATTAAGTTGCATGTGAAAGATATACTGATATTGCTGCATTCTAATGATGATTATGAAGAAGTTCAAGACAACAAATGAGATAAAGATACCTGACGCAGTTGTCGATCAGGTTATAGGGCAGGAAAACGCTGTTGATATAGTAAAGAAGGCTGCAAAGCAGCACAGGAACGTGCTGTTGATAGGCGAGCCTGGCACAGGTAAGACAATGCTTGCACAGGCAATGGCTGACCTGCTGCCTTCAACAGAGCTTGAGGATGTCCTCTGCTACAGGAATAACATAGATGAGAACAACCCTATTGTTAAGGCTGTGAAGACTTACCCTGTGCCACCAGAGCCTGGAAAGCCCCTGGGGGACGGGCAGGGCAGGCAGATAATACAAAAAGAAAGGCTCAAGAGTAGGATGGATTCTAACCAAGGGAGATCCAGCGTCATGCCAATAATAATTGTTATTGTAATAATACTTTTCGCACTTTCGCTCCTCAACATATTCAAGGGATATGTGATAATAGTCTTCGCAGCGCTAATACTTGGAATACTCATATTCGGCTCAGCAGTCGTATTTGTAGGAAGCCTTACGAGGCGCGGAGGCATACTTCCGGGCATGTTTGAGTCAAATGAGCCTAAGCTGATAGTTGACAACACAGGCATGACACATGCGCCATTTGTAGATGCAACAGGATCAAGGGCAGGTGCTATATTTGGTGATGTAAAGCATGATCCTCTTCAGAGCGGAGGGCTCGGCACACCGCCGCACCTCAGAGTTGAAGCTGGCGCAATACACAAGGCAAATCACGGCGTCCTGTTCATAGACGAGATTGCAAGCCTCGACCCGAAGTGGCAACAAGAACTTCTTACTGCAATGCAAGAAAAGAAGTACTCGATAACAGGGCAGAGCGAACTGAGCTCCGGTGCAATAGTAAGGACTGAGCCAGTGCCTTGTGACTTCATACTTGTAGCTGCAGGAAACCTGCAAGATATAGCTAAGATGCACCCTGCACTCAGGTCAAGGATAAGGGGCTACGGCTATGAAGTATACATGGAGTCTTCAATGCCAGACACAGACAAGAACAGGGAAAAGCTTGTGCAGTTTATAGCACAGGAAATAAAGAAGGATGGCAAGATACCGCCGTTTGACTATGGAGCGTGCATGGAGATAATAGAGGATGCAAGGCGCAGAAGTGACAGAAGCGGAAGGCTGACTTTAATACTCAGGGATCTTGGCGGGCTTGTAAGGGCGGCAGGAGACTATGCAATTGAGCACAACAAGAAAGTTGTCACAAAAGAGGATGTTATAGCAGCAAAGAGCCTTGCAAAGCCAATAGAGGCGCAGTTTGTAGACCAGGCCCTAGACTACAGGAAGGAGTACAAGGTGTTCAGCACAAGAGGGTTTGCAATAGGCAAGGTAAATGGCCTTGCAATACTAGGATCGTCAACCCTCTCCGCAGGGATAATAATACCGATAATGGCTGAGGTTACACAAGCAAGCTCCAGGGCTGAAGGCAAGCTCATTGCAACTGGCAAGCTCGGCAAGATAGCCCAGGAGGCTGTAAAGAATATAAGTGCAGTGATAAAGAGGCACATGGACCGCGACATAGCAAGCTACGACATACACGTGCAGTTCCTACAGACATATGAAGGTGTTGAAGGTGACAGTGCCAGCATATCAGTGGCAGTAAGCGTGATATCTGCAATGGAAGGTCTCCCTGTAGACCAGTCAATAGCTATGACGGGCTCGCTCTCAGTGAGGGGAGATGTATTGCCTGTGGGAGGCATAAGCAGCAAGGTCGAGGCAGCAATAGATGCCGGAATGAAGTATGTAATAATTCCGAAGAGCAACATACACGACATTTACATTCCAAAGGAAAAGCTCAGGAAGATAAAGGTCATAGCCGCTTCAAACATAGCTGATGTTCTAGAACATGCGCTTAAGAAGAGCAAAAGAAGGGATGAAATAGTAAGGACATTTAGGAGTTATATAACCACGAACTACAAAGAGAAGCCGCCACTTGTGGTCGGCAGCAGAACAGATAAGAAGTGATTCAGTGCAATACGATGGCAAAAAGCCGAAGGAGAGGCTTGAAATTCTAGGAAGGCAGCTTTACAATGACATAGAGAACAATAGAAACCCGAAGTTTGTAACGCTTGCAAGAACTCGCTCTAACATATTGTATGACCAGAAGAAGGGATATCTGCGGCTGGGCAGTGCACAGGAAGAGAGAAACTTCATCAATGTAGCCCAGGCAAGGAGGTTCATGCAGACTATTGCAATAGCGTCAAAGTGCCACAAGTTCCTGAGTGAGAACCTGCACACTTCAATAAGAGGCCTTTATTATCAGCTCAAGTTCTCTCTTGGCAATGAGGTCGATGAAAGCATATTCAGTGAGCAGGAGGAGTCAAACCCTCTCATTGAAGATATAGAGGTTTCGCTTGAGCTCAAGAGGGAGGACCTCAACCTCAACGCAAACAGGAAAGGAGTCCTTGCCGGAAATATGAAAGTAATTGACAGGTTTGGCGATGAGAAGGTTGAGATTGACTGCAGCAAACAGGGAAGGAGCGGGTGGGCTATACCGAGTGATGTGGACAATGACATAGAGTTTGTAGATATGAAGGCAAAATATGCCATAGTGGTAGAGAAGGATGCGCTCTGGCAGAGGCTTAACGAAGACAAGTTCTGGAAGAAGGAGAATGCTATACTTATAACACCCCAGGGGCAGGCTTCTAGGGGCACAAGGAGGCTCATAAGAAAGCTCTCAGATATGGGCCTGCCAATATATGTGTTCACAGACTCAGACGCCTGGGGATGGTACATCTACTGGACAATAAAGACAGGCAGCATAAACCTTGCATACATAGCTGATGACGTTGCTACACCTGGTGCAAAGTTCATAGGAGTAACAATGTCAGACCTTGACAGATACGAATTCCTGAACAAGCTCACAATACATGCCACTGAAGTAGACATAAAGAGGGCACAGGATATGCTTAACTATGAATGGATAAAGGGTTACAAGGAGTGGCGCGAGGAGCTTCAGCGCATGCTCAAGACCAAGGTGAAGCTTGAGCAGGATGCACTGCAGGGCCCTAGGCTCACGTTTGTGGACGACTACATAAGGGAAAAGATAAAAAACAAGGAATTCCTGCCATGAATCAAGGGAGAGTGCCCAGGTCACTAAGCCCTATCTTTGCTATTGCTTTTTCAGCATCCTCGTAATACTCCTTGCAGAACTGGTTTATCTCACGCATACCCCTTATTCCCATCTTGTTCAGCCTTTCAAGTATCTTTGCGCGCCTCTGCTCCTCCAGTATTATCTCTGAAGGAGGATATCCTGTCAGCTTAGACAGAAGATCTCTATAAGTGACGCTTGGCAGTATCTCAGAGCCCTTGTGCGTCTTGTAATCATATGTGTAAAGGTCTGAAAGAAGCACCTGTGTCTCTATGCCTGAGATTTCAGAAACCTGCGTTATCTTCCTGATGCTCTTGCCTCCCTCAGGCACCTGCGACACTATTATTATTGCATCAATGAGAGGTATTATGTCCATTTCTACATTCATAGGCGTGTGCTGCAGTCTGGTTATAACATCTCTTGTTGTACTTGCGTGTATAGTGCCCATTGATATCTTTCCTATGTTCATTGCTGTCATCATATCCTTTGCTTCAGGGCCTCTAACCTCCCCTATGATTATCATGTCCGGCCTCATCCTTAATGAATTCTTAACAAGGTTTTCCATAGGCATCTCTGGGCTTGTCTCAAGCCTTACGCAGTTCTCCTGAGTTTCTGTATGGAGTTCGTATGTCTCTTCTATGACAACTATTCTTTCTTCAGGCCTGAAGAAGCTGAACATTGCATTAAGCAGGGTAGTCTTGCCGCTTGCAGGCATCCCGCCAATCAGCAGGTTGGCAGGGCGCACTTTGAGCCCTTCAACATACAGCCACAGCCTTGCGGCCATGTTGTAGCTCATCTCACCTCCATTTATTAAGTCTATTATGCTTAATGCGTTGCCCTTGAAGTTTCTGATAGTTATGTCTGCGCCAAGGGGCGAGTCTACAATGTTTGCCCTTGAACCGTTAGGCAGATGGACATCGTAGATCTTGTTGTTTGATGCTGCTGTTGTAGCATACATTGTAAGCTTCTTTACTAGAGTGTCAAGCTGCCTTCTACTTGAGATCTTTTCTGGCGCCTTCTGCTGGCCGCTAGAAGTGTTGTAAACGAATATATTTGACGTGTTGTTTACCATTATGTCCTCTATATTAGGATCTTCTAGATACTTGTCTATGGGCTCGAATTTTGAACAGTCTGCAATCAGTCTTTTTATTTCATCCTCGCTTGCATCAGCTCTTACGTATTTTGACACCTTCTTTATGAAGTTGTTCCTTTCATCTTCCTCTGTCATACTGCCGAGCTTCTCAGCAAGCTGGTCGAAAACTGCATTTTCAAATTCGGCAAACTCTTCTTCGTCCATAAGCATGCGCCAGTCTTGTTGATTATATTGAAACAAAAATTTATAAGCTCAACGCAACCTCACAGCTGGCAGCAGAATAATATATGCCTTACCTTTATTTCTTTATCCTGTTGCGAATCTTGAAACGTAAGTCGACAAAGCCGTCTATTATTTTCTCATAATGCGAAAGAAACAGCAATGCAAGGAATAGTATTGATGTAAGTATTACTTCCACAGTCAGCGCTACATTCAATCCGAAAAGTATTTCTGAAATGCTGAAATTGCGTATGTATGCATTTACAGATATCAGTGTGACTATTGCTATGGCGAAGTCCAATGCAAGCGAGCCATATGCAATAAGCTCTATCATCTTCCTTATCTTTCTTATCCTTTCTATATTGCTGTAAAGCATCAAGCAACACCCTTCAAGAATTTCATTATTATATTATTAAATTCCTTTGGTTTATCTAGGTAGCATGCGTGGCCTGCACCTTCAATTACCTTTATCTCTGCATTGTGTGCCGACCTGAGTATTGCTGCTCCTGCTTTAGGGTCTGAAGTTTTGTCATTGCTACCCCATATTCCGAGTATTTTAACACTTATATTTCTAAATGCTTCCTCCTCTGATAGTCTCACAGCTCCTACGAGTATTAATGCAGCAAGGTCGGCTTCATATTTCTCTGCAAATTTCATTGCAAGATAACCGCTTGCACTCGAGCCCAGCAGCACAACCTTGCCCTTTATCACTCTTGAAATAATTTCATGGAGCAACTCTTCAAATTCCTCATCAGACATACTGAATGTATTGATGCTGCGTGGAAACCCTGGCACATCCAGAGCAAACACATTGCATATGCTGTTCAGTGCATTTACAAGCCCAATATCTTCCCATACCTTTGAGTTGAAGCTGTAGCCATGCATCAGCAGTAAATTGCACTTGGCTTTGCCAAGCGCAGATTTATAGTAAACTACTTCCTTGCCATTATATTGCAGCTTATCTTTTTGCATACGTTATATTTAAAGCATTATTATTTATTATTTTTGTGCAACACGCCAGATGCACTGCATTATAACAGTCAGTCTTAAAAAATTTAGCATTCATTTATTACTGTTTGGATGATAGTTTTAGGCTGCACCGCAGGCACACGAATTGCAGAAGGGGTTGCTAATGCGCTTGATGCAGAATATGCTAGTGTAAATCACAAGATATTCCCAGATGGCGAATCTTATGTACGGGTGCCTGAATCTGTAAAAGGTGAAGATGTATTGATAGTGCAAAGTCTTGGAGCACCGCAGGAAAAGCATTTTTTTGAACTGCTTGAGGCTGTTGATGGGGCAAAAAATGCAGGAGCAGCACATATCTATGCACTGCTGCCTTATCTGGCATATGCAAGGCAGGATAAAATTTTTATGATCGGAGAGCCTATATCTGCAAGGATTGTTCTGGAACATCTGAGGTATGCAGGAGTGGAAAAGATTGCTGTAGTAAACCCGCACAAGAGAAATGAGCTCTCATATTTCAAAGGGGATTCGCTTTATATAGATGCCGCGCCTTATATAGCTTCCGAGGCAATAAAGAGGAGCAGGTTGCAATTTGTGCTTGCACCTGATGAAGGTGCAGCAGAAACAGCAAGAGGTATTGCAGAAGCACATTCCCTTAAGTGGAGTTACATAGAAAAGGAGCGTAGCAGAACTGACGGGAGCATAAAGATAAGGAAAGCGCCGAAGATAAGTTTTGACGGCAAAAAAGTGCTTATAGTAGATGACATGATAAGCGGCGGCGACACTGTAGCCCAGGCAGCAAGATTTGCAAAAGAGAATGGTGCTGCATCTGTAAGCGTCGCCGCGGTACATCTTCTCCTTGCAGGCAATGCATATGATCTGATTAGAAGCGCAGGTGTGGATGAGGTCTTTGGAACAAACTCAATAGAAGAAAGCAGGCCCGGATGCATTATTTTTGATATATCAAAACTAGTCGCAGAGAAGCTCTCAGATTTTCTATAGCAGATACCAAAAACTTTATTATAGATTTGTTATAATATATCATAGCCTGTGGTATTCATGGATCTTAGAAAATATACAAAAGAGTACGCATTAGTGGCATTTGTGTTTCTCTTTCTTGCACTTCTGCTATACTGGCCTATGACTATAGGAATTACATCTACAGTGCCCAATGGAGGAGGCGATGTTTATCAAACGATGTGGAACCTATGGTGGGTTGGCTACGCACTACTCACTTTGCATACTTCCATTTATTTTTCCAACCTTCTTTATTACCCCATAGGGGCTAACCTTGTTACGCAGACGCTTTCTCCGCTTGCAGGCATACTGGGATTACCTTTTCAGGCAGGCGGCCTGCTTTTTGAATATAATATAATATTTTTTATAGACTTCGCTTTATCAGGGCTGTTCATGTACATGCTTGCCGACCATATAGTAGGCAACAAGTATGCTGCCATGCTAGCTGGAATTATATTTGCATTCAGCCCGATGCATATAGCACAGTCGCTAGGAGGCCACCTGAACTGGACTAGCATAGAGTTTGTCCCTCTATTCATACTTTTGTTCATGCTAACAATAGAAAAGAAGAAGGTAATATACTCGATTGGGGCAGGCATAGCGATTATATTTGTAATATTTTTCGGTGATCCAGAGCAGGGTATAATTACACTACTTTTTGCCATGCTGATATTGCTTTATTATGCATTTAGCAGGAAGCGAGGAGAAATACTCAGTGTGAAATTTGCAGTGAACCTTATTGTAATGATATTTGTAGCATTTGTAATTGGCTCTCCATTCCTTATACCAATAATAGAAGGAATGCAGCATGGCGCGCTGACGGAGGCAGCTGAGCTCAATGGGTTGCAACAGAACATGCTATGGAGTGATCCGCTGGCTTCGTTCTTCCTGCCAAGCCCTTACAACATCATTTTTCAGCCAATTTCAAATACATACAGGCAGATTTATTCCGTTGACCCAACAGAAAGGATATCATATTTGGGCTACATAGCGCTACTGTTGATGCTGTACGGGATTTATATAAGTTATAAAAAGAAGAATTACTTTGTAGTGACGTTTTGGTTGGTGACATTTCTGATTTTCGCCTGGCTTTCGCTGGGGCCTTACCTGCAGGTAGGTGCGCTTAATACAGTAGGAGGGCTGCCTGAGATCTACCTGCTCTACAGGAATATACCTGTGCTCAACATTATAAGAGAACCTGGCAGGTTCGACCTTATAACAACAATAGCGCTAGCTATACTTGCTGCTGTGGGCTTCAAAGAGCTCTTGCTAAAGCTTGAAAATGGCAAGCACTCCAAAAACTACCCAGTGTATGTAACAGCTGCATTTGTTTTTCTTATACTTTTTGAATACAGTGGTTTTGTAACAAGCGGCAATGAATTCATAGCTCCGCACATACCAAAGGCTTACTACCAAATAGGCAACAGCACAGGCAATTACACTGTGCTGATACTGCCTGCCACTATAAACCCACGCAATGCACCTGAACTTTACCTCGGAATGCAAATGTATTACCAGACTGCCTTCAAGAAGCCGATAATCACAGGCTATACTTCAAGGACAAATTTATCAGAACTGTTTCCGCAGGAAACCTTGCCACTTGTACAGGCCGCAGCAGAACTTGAAGCAACAGGAAACCTAGTGTATTCCTCGCCCATAAGAGAGAACTATACAAACCTCACACTTATGTGGCTTTACAACTACAACACAAGACTCGTAGCAATAATAAGGCAGGCATACAGCCAAAGCGAGCTTACCCAGCTTGCAGACTACCTGTATAGCGTTTTCGGCGAGCCCGTGTACCAGAGCAACACTACTATTATATTTTCAACACAGAGTGCATTGAGCAGAGTGGGAAGCTCTTTTGTTGCATATACTGGCCCTGACTGGTATCCTGGGTGGTATTTATGTGAAGGATATGGCATAAACTGCAATGCTACTGTAGAATCACTGTGGTTTGGCAGCAATGTCAGGGAGATTGTTGCATATTCACCTGTTGCAAAAAACTACACAATGAAATTCCAGTCTTTTGCGCCATCGCCCACAACCCTTAGCATATATCTTAACGGCGCTTCTGCAAGTGACTTGGTAAAGGAGTTTCCAGCAAGCGGGGTTCAGAATGAGACTGCAAGCCTCAGCCTGATGCGCGGTTATAATTTTATATTCTTCTATGCACCGAATTCAACTAGCGTGCCGCCATATATGGATTTCGCAGTTGGCAATATATCATTCAGCTGAAAACAGTCTTTATGCTCACATATATTACAGATATTAACTCTGCTTGTGGGAAGTCACCTTTCGCAAGATGGAAATGTAAAAGTAAAGGACAAATTTGAAGCGAGAAGCCCTGAACAAGCGGATGCAGCTCAAGAAGCCTTATCCATAAGAGAAGGGTAGTTCACTAGTGTTTGATATGCAGAACAAGATGGCACCAAATCTAAATGTTATATCTAAAAATGTGTCCAAATTTCTCAATAGCCTTACAGGAATAAATATAGCACCCCCAAAAGTTGCTCTTTCTAAAAGAGTAAATGATAGTGCATGGTATTCCCATGGCAAGATATACATCAATCCCAATTACAACCCTGAAAAGTTAACTTACGAAGAAATGATTGCACACGAATTCTTTCATCATGTTCAAACAAAAATGCACATTAAATATAAAGAAAATTTATTGGAGAGCTCAGCAATGTTTTTTGCTGCTGCTTATATGAATAGAAAATATTTACACAGGGCAGTAATTCGGAAAAGAATGTTAAGCTATTTACAGCAAAAGAAGCATATGCCCAAAGGTGGAAATTATTACTTATTGCTTAGGTTTAAACGAAATAGATACGACATCAAAAAAACACTTCACGATCTGCTAATGCGGGGAGCCCGTGATTTGAACACGGGTCGCCAGGTCCCGAACCTGGTAGCCTAACCAAGCTAGCAGAGCT
>OGCG01000159.1_pt1 | contig 45701 bp, 48 predicted proteins | sample 1570061 | NCBI WGS metagenome assembly OGCG01 (sample SAMN06268698, study PRJEB24515) | hot springs metagenome | isolation source: Joseph's Coat, Yellowstone National Park, Washington, USA | place: USA:Joseph's Coat, Yellowstone National Park, Washington, USA
GGGAAAATTCTAGAGTTAAATAATTTTCAAAATTATGTGGAGATAAATTTTGAAGTTTCATTATATACACATTAGATCTTTATGATATATCATAAAATTAAATATAAATATTAATGGAGCCCTTTATAAGAATATTATAATGTAAGGATTTTCCAATAAATGCTAAAGGAGGAAAAATAGAACAGAGTAGACCCCTTATAAACTCATTCTCTTTTTTCTCAACTTATGAGGAAGTGGATCCTATCCTTTCTGGTATTGCTTCTGGTTCTTCCGGCTATCCCTGTCAGTGCACACTTCGAGATTATAGGAGGTGGAGGAGGGTCACCCTGGAGTCCTTTCACCATTACTAAGGCCGTCTCAGCGGAAGGCCTTGAGACTAAGCCCGGCTGTACTTTAGGAGCTGAAAATTGGTGGTATTGCACTATGCGGTACTAATCTAAGGATCCTCTGTTACGAGGAATATACGGTAACAATATTTAGATTTCTCCAAACTCTTGTTGAAATAATGAAGGACATAAGGTAAAATTCTCGGAGAATACTATTACGCATTTTTGCATTCAGTGTGGCTGAAAGTCATTAAAGGAGAGAGCTAACATTAGCATTTTAAAATTATGTTGAAATATTTTTATATAGTTTTAACGTTTAAGTCCTTAAATCACGAAATGAAAGAGCTATTTATATAGCGTAAATTAAGGGAGTCATGACATAAATTTATCTAAAGTAACTAACTTTACCTAAATCGAGTTACTTTTATAATTAACAAAAAGAAAGAAGAAAAATATGAGAGCTTTACAGTTCGATAAAAGCGGAATTGAAAATTTAAAATTAGTTGAAGTCTCAAATCCTGAAGTAGGTTCTCACGACGTTAGGATAAAAGTTAAGTTTGCAGGAGTAAATCCCATAGATTATTTTGTAGTTAATTATCTTCCAGTAAAGCCTATGCCTCACATACCTGGCGCTGAAGTTTATGGAGAAATTGAAAGCGTAGGAGACCACGTTAAAAGCCTTAAGCCGGGAGATAGGGTAATAGTTTATAATAGGCTTTTTGATGGTACGTGCGACATGTGTTTGTCTTCAATGGAAATGCTGTGTAGAAACGGAGGTATAATGAGCGTAATAACTAATGGCGGATATGCCGAATACTTGACAGTCCCAGAAAAGAACGTGTTTAAAGTTCCAGACAGTATGAGCGAAGAAGTAGCTTCGAGTTTACCGGTTGCAGGTCTTACCGCATATCACGCTTTGAAAGAAGCGGGAGTTAACTCTAATGATGTAGTAGTAGTTTTCGGTGCTTCTGGGAATACTGGTCAATTTGCTGTACAACTTGCGAAGAAAATGGGGGCTAAAGTTATAGCTGTAAGTAAGAAGGCTTGGTTAAAGGATTTCGGGGCAGATTATGTTACCACTTACGATAAAGTAGTAGAAGACGTTTCGAGAGTGACCGGAGGTAAGATGGCTAGCGTGGTAATAAATTCTGTAGGCTCTTCAGTGTGGGATTTAAGCTTGAGCAGTTTAGGAGTTAACGGAAGACTAGTGTTCTTCGGTGGAATTACTGGGTCTGAAGTGAAATTGAACCTTTCTCAGATATACGGTAACCACGCAAAGATTATTGGCACTACTGGAGGTAGAAGAATAGAATTAATGGAACTCTTGGAATCGTGTAACGATTGTAAGGTAAAAGTTTGGAAAACTTTCAGCTTGGAGGAAGGTAAGGAGGCATTAAAGGCTTTGTTTGATCCTGCTAGAGACGGAAGAATTTTGTTGAAAATTCAATAAATTTTCTTTTGTGTCTGTGATGTTTAAATTTAACGTTTAGTAGATCTTCATATAAGGGAACTCTGCTTTTTATCTTGTCATATTACTCTCTCCTTATGTGAATAAATATTGAAACTGTCACCCCTTAGAAAGCCTATGAGAGTTACTCCTGCCTCTTCAGCAATTTCGACCGCTAAGCTAGTCGGTGCAGATATTCCGGCTATTATTGGAATTCCAGCCTTTACTCCCTTGCTTACTATTTCGTATCCTAATCTTCCGCTTACCAGTAAGATTGATTTTTCTGCAGGTATTTCTTTCTCTAAAAGCAGACTTCCTACAATTTTATCTACGGCGTTATGCCTTCCCACATCCTCATATATTTTTAACAACTTTCCAGAGGAATCAAAAAGTGCCGAAGCGTGAAGTCCTCCAGTTACGTTGAACGCATTTTGGTTCTCTCTTAATATTGAAGGTAAAGAAAATATTAATTTTCTAGCCACTTTTAGATTACTTTTTAGTATTGAAATTGTATAAAGTAATGCTCTTCCGCAAACACCACAGCTGGAGTTCACTATTAGCTCTCTGGTTTTAACTTTCATAAGCTTATTTACCCAAACTTCTACGGTGTTTTCATCTTTTTGTACTACTTTTTCTACGTCTTCTATACTGTTTATTACCCCTTCAGAGTATAAAAATCCTAAGGACAGTTCTTTATCGTTCCCTGGAGTTCTCATAATTATTGCAAAAGTTTCGCAGTCATCTTTACATACCTTTAAGTGCATTGGTTCCTCTACTGCAACGTAGTCCTCTCCTGCTATCTCCTCTTCTTCCCTTATTCTTTCAAGGCCTACTTTCTTTATTTGCACTACCTATCGCCTTAAGTATCTTTAAGACTAGGAAAATCCCTCTCCTAACGTCTGGATCTCGCAATTCCTTAAATATGTCAGAAAACTTAATTTCCCCAACTTCGTTCTTTCCGCTCAAAACGCCGTATATAACGCTTAGATTTTTCAGGGTTTCTTGTTCAGACAGAAATTCTAAATTTTCGTCTAGTTTTTCTATAACTCCTATCAAGAATGGTAGTATTCCTGTCTTTTGTAAAGCATTAATAAGTCTTAGTAAACTTTCTATTGCTTCTTTATTTTTTGCTATTTCGTCAATTAACTCGTCAAAGGTTTGAACTCTTCCCTCTTCCATTTCTTTTCCACCTCTATTCCTATTTGCTTCTTCCTTTCATTTATATGAAACCTCCAATTATCTGAAGGTAATGGAGTTGAGGAGTTTCCTTCCTCAAGTTTTTCTATCATAACCGGAGTGTCCTTATATCCTGGAGTACCACTTGCTTTATCTATGATCATACCGGTCAAGTTATTTACTCCTTTAGAAGGATCTGAGGCGTATAGCGGGATAAATATTTCTTCCCCGGAAACTCTCTCGCTTATTAATGCTTTGGCTTTTATTTCTCCTCCAAACTTAGATTTAACAAGTATTAAGTCGCCGTTCTTTATTGAGTATTTCTCTGCAAGTTCCTTGGATATTTCAACGAAGGTTTCTGGTACTCTCTTTCTTAATCCTTCAACTCTCCTTGTCATATTTCCAACGTGGAAGTGTTCTAATACTCTTCCAGTGTTAACAGTTATCTTGTGAACTTCGTCCTTAAGTGCAGGAGGTTTCCAGCTAAGCGGGTAAAGGATAGCTTTTCCGTCAGGAGTTGCAAAGGAGTTTACGTAAAGGAGAGGAGTGTCTTTTCCATCTTCACTTACTGGCCATACTAAACTCTTAAATCCTTCAAGTCTTGAATAACTTACTCCTGCGAATATTGGGCAGAGTTTTGCTACTTCGTCCATTATTTCTGAAGGATGCTTATAGTTCCAGTTTGCTCCTAAGGCATTTGCTACCATTTGAATTATCTCCCAATCTGGCTTCGATTCTCCTATCGGTTCTAATGCTTTATAAAATCTCTGAATCCTCCTTTCAGTGTTAACGAAAGTTCCGTCTTTTTCTAAGCTTGAAGCTGCGGGCAAAATTACGTCTGCAAGTTTAGCAGTCTCTGTCATGAACATGTCTTGAACTACTAGGAAGTCTACTTTTTCTAATGCCTCCTTTGTTAAGGGAGTTCCGCAATCTACCATTACGGTATCTTCTCCTACTATATATAGCGCATGTATTTTTCCTTCCAGCACTCCTTCTATCATTTGCGGTATTTGTAACCCTGGAGATGGGTTAAGTTTTGTTTTCCAAGCTTCTTCAAATTTGCTTATTTCGTCTAACTTTTGATATCCTGGCAAGTAATTAGGCAAACAGCCGAAGTCGCTTACTCCCTGGACGTTATTGTGACCTCTCATGGGGAAAGCTCCGCTCCCTGGCTTTCCGTAATTTCCTGTTATTAATAATAAATCTGAAATTATTGTTGAAGTATCTGCTCCCCCTAGGTGCTGTGTAACCCCCATGCCCCATAATATACTTACTCTTTTGGCTTCATGGATCATTTCGGCTAATTTGATTATTTGCTCTCTTGGAACTCCGCTTATGCTTTCAACGTAATCTAAAGTAAACCCTTTTATTGATTCTTTGAATTCTTCAAACCCCTTTACTCTTTCCTTTATGAATTCTTTATCTTCCCAACCTTGGCTAATAATGTAATTTGCTACTCCTGCTAAAACTGCCGCATCGGTTCCCGGCTTTGGTCTTATGAATAGGTCTGCCCTTTCTGCCATTTCATGTTTTCTTACGTCTATAACCACTACCTTCGCTCCCCTAATTTTTTGAGCCCTCTTTATTTTACTTCCAACAACTGGGTGACTTTCTGTGGTATTGTGTCCTACTATAATTATTAAGTCAGAATAATCTGCGATGTCCTTTATAGTCCCTGAATCTGCACCTATTCCCACAGTCCTCCAAAGGCCTACAGTGGCCGGGGATTGACAATATCTTGCAGAATTATCTACGTTGTTTGTACCTATTACCGCCCTAGCAAGCTTTTGTAATAAATAAGCCTCTTCGTTACTCATTTTGTCAGATGCTATGAAGCCTATTGAGTCTGGACCGTATTTTTCCTTAATTTCCTTTAACTTCCTAGCTATATATTCTATTGCTTCCTCCCAGCTTGCTTCTCTAAAGCGGTCTCCTTCCCTTATTAAAGGTTTGGTAAGCCTTTCATTACTATTTACGAAATCAAGACCGAATTTTCCTTTAACACAGGTTAAAATACCGTTGACTGGCGATTCCGGTTTAGGTTCCACCTTAAGAATTTTCCTACCTTTTGTCCAAACTTCAAATGAACAGCCTACTCCACAATAAGGGCAGACTGTTTTAGTTCTCTTTATCTGTGTCTCTCTTGCCTTTGATTCTATTTCGCTGAAAGCCATTAATAAGCTGAAGTTCTCTTCAGCTTTTCCTAAGGACTCTATCATCTTTTTCTTAATGTCTTTCCTTATCCATGTGAAGAATCCCGCTTCACCTAGTATACTCTTCTCCATTAATGCGTTAACAGGACAAACTGTTACGCAAGTTCCGCAATTAACGCATGAAGAACTTCCTATTTTGTTGCCTGTAGAGTCCCATACAACTCTCGGTGGATTTAGATCCCAATTTATCCATATTACTTCATTTACGGCAAAGTCTTGGCAAGCTTCAACGCATCTTCCACATAAAATGCATTGCGATGGGTCGTAAACGTAAAACGGCCCAGAATCATCTATAGGATAAGGCTTTTCTATGTAGTTTTGGGAATTTATATTTAGCCTAATTACCGCTTCATGAAGAGGGCAGTCCCCATTATTGTTTTCGCATACGCTACAGTAAAGTTTATGGTAATTGAGAATTCTTGACACAGCTTTCTTTCTGCTTTCTATGGCTTTTTTAGAGTTAACAAGGATTTTCATACCTTGCTCTACTTTAGTAGAGCACGCTCTAACTAGTTTGCCGTTAACCTCAACCAGGCAAGTGTCACAGCTTTGTATAGGTGCTAATCCTTCGTTATAACATATGTGGGGCAGATAAATCCCATGTTTTTTAACAATGTCTAGAATAGTATCTCCTTCATTGGCTTCGACCTCTACGTTATCGAGCCATATGCGGAAGGACACAAGTTAACTTTCGTAACTTAAATTAAAAAGTTAGTCTGCATAACCTTTTAAAAGTTTACTTTTTTGACAAAAATCTATACTAAAATTTTTCTATAATAAAAGTTTATAATGGTATATATGATTTAAAAATAGAAATATTTAAGTATATGAATTTAAAAATATTTTGCTAATAATAGGAAAACTTTATAACTTAGGCAGAATAAGAAAAATATAGATTAAAATGGGCCTGCCAATACTCCCGTTGGCTATAGGATTTTTGGTCTAGGAACGGGATATTTCGTTTATGGCGGATGGGAAGTAAGCGGTTATCCCCAATCAAGTGAATCGTTAAATAAATCATTAGGTCAATGGGGCATATGGATGCCAGGTTTTATGCAATTTATTACTGGAATAATATTATGGGCGTATATAGCAATGTATGACGTTACACCGCCTAATGCATTATATATGGCCGCCGTGGCGTTTACTGCGTACGGTGTGCATTGGTTTGCGTTAGGACTAAATAAATATTATGGAGGTGACGCTAGAGTGGACGGCTATATGGCCGTAGCTTTCTTGTGGATATCAATAATAGGTGCTTTAGTATTTTATGAGGTAAAAGATATTCCAGTAGGAATATTATTTACTTTACTGGCACTAGTTTATATTTCAGATATCCCGGCAAGTTTATTAGCGTCTAGGCAATGGACTAAAGTAAAGGGTTATTTCCATCTAATAACTGGAGTGTGGCTAATGTACTTAACTTTCGCTGCAGTTACTTCTTTTGCTCTAGGCTGGAGTTTGCCATTATAATCTTATTGTTAAGTAATTTATTTTTTATATAAACTCAATTTATACAACAATGGAATCAAGTTATTACTTAATTAGTTGCGAAACAAAGGTAGGCTGTACTGAATATATTTCCCTTATATCAGTTGAAATAAGGAAGAACGGAAAGTAGTATATTTTTATCTCTCTATCCTGCTTATTTGATATTTTTCATGAAGTAAATTTATGCGAGGCTTATTTTAATAGGGGCATGCATCTTTCTCTTCAAGATAGTATGTAGCAATCTTTTTAATGTGGGAATTTAAGTGGTATTTATGGAATATCTAGTAAAAGTTGATGAAAAGGGTAGAATAGTAATACCAAAAGAAGTTAGGGAAAAATTGGGTATTCGTGGAGCAGTGAGAATGGTAATTGAAGGGGATAAAATATTGCTAATTCCTATTAATGTAGATAAGGATAAATATAAAGGAATATTTAAAGTAGACTGGGGATCTAAAGACGTTGATGAGATCTTAAAAGAGGCTATTGAAGAGAGGAGCAGAAAATGGTTAAAAGATATTTCGACGTGAACGTTTTCGTTTATTATTTAACAGCTCATCCAAGATAAGGCCAGTTATTGGATACATAATACTGATGAGATTTATACGTCTGAACTGACCTTTTATCAGCTTATTATAATAATTTCTCATTTAACTGGTGAGAAAGAAGAGGAAGTTACGAGGAAAATAGCAGAGGCATTGTATAATTTTGGGGTTTGTTCATTTGGAAGCAGATGAATTATATAAAGTATATGAAATATCAAGGAAATACAAGTTAGACTTTGAAGACGCAACGGATTTTATGCCAGGTTAGATATCGACGGAGTTCCTCAATATTTTTCATTAATAGGTGGAAAGCTCACTATTTATTCACCTAAGCTAAAAGAGTTAATTAAAGATGCAGATTTTGACAGCTGTGAGCCTAACGGCCTGGTAGAAGGACGAAGTGTTCTATTACCTAGGAAATAAGAGGAGCGAATTATTTACAAAGTACGATTCTCTCTTTGACAGTATTACGGAAGGAGAGATTAAAGACCTTAAGATAATAAGGGATTTGAGGAGGGAAGTTGAGAATCTATATTCAGATTCTTCGTCTTGTCAAAGAAGTTGTCCAAATTCTTAAGCAAGGATATTTTGGATGAAATAGAGTTTGCCTATGAAAGGGCGGAAATATTAATAACTAGGTCTGCAGATCTTTACAATATTTACTTAACTGAAGTTCAGAACGAATTGAACGTAATAATAAAGAAGTTAACCTCGATTTTATTCATATTTTTGCCCGTTACTGCATTTGCAAGCATTTATGCTGTGACTTATTCCTCTTTACCTTCGAATTTTCTTACTCCTTACGCCTTAATTTTCCTTTAATAATTCTGGGAATCCTTCTCACAGTATATGAAAGATAGGCTGGCTATAATCTCTTTTTAGCTACTATGTGAGTTTTTTAGAGAAGAAATTAAAGTGACAATCTATTTGCTTTGTAAATTTTTCTCATCACTTTTTGTATACTGCTGTAGTCGTAATACTTATTTATAGTTACGAGTAATGAATTTCGTGAGCAGGCGGGTAATAGTTGGGATAATTAGCCTAATAGCTTTTGGTGTGTTTTTAGGCTTAGCTATGTATTTATACTCAATTGATCACGTGCCTCCTACTCAACACAAGGTGCATAGCCTGCAATGCGCTCCGCCGTGGTATGCGGCACTATGGCCCATATTTCTAGAGTCAAGTTTACTGCTGTTGGGTATAACTGTTCACTCTTTTATATACTCTTGTAGACATTAAGGTGGTGTGAATGTTGTCCATAATATACGAAATTATCATGTTCTACGGCTTTCAGTTTGATGATTATTGGACTACCATACTCGGCATAAAGAGAGGAGCGGAGGAGAAGAATCCTATCGCTTCTCCTTTCGCATCAAGTCCTCTATTACTTGCACTGTTCAAGTTCGGCCTAGGTACATTTGCGGCCATTCTAATTGTCCAATTTCCCGCTCTTGGCATTTTGCTATTTATTGATGCTATCTTCGAGGCAATAATTACTTTCAATAACATCTTCGAATTGAATAAGATAAAGAGAAAAGAAAGAGGTTAAAAAGTAATTCACTTTCTGTTAAATAAGTTGAAACATGATATAAAATGTAAGCTTTTACGGTATATAGAATTAACTATATAAAAAGTAGTTTATTACAAGAAAATTATATAGACATTGTGAGTAATTCCAAATATAAACTGAATTAAGCAAATTATATGTTTATTTTAATAAACTCGCTAACCTTTCTGTAGGTGAATCGTTAGAATCCCGTTCTTAAACTTTTTCTCGACAATTTTCCAGTTCCCAGGAGGTAAAGTTATTGCTTTCTTTCCTATATCCAGGACTCCGCTCTCAATCCTAACCTCAGGCTCTTCTTCAGCTCTGCCTACAACGAATAATTCATTTCCTTTAGGTATGATTTCAAAGTCCTCTTCTTTTTCCTCTGGAACCTCATACTGCGGTTCCATGGGTTCTTCTTCAATTCCCATCATAGCTCTCAGCATTTTCTCTATACTTGAGGTCATTGAAGTTGGAGCCACAGCGTTCATAAGCCTTTGATAGTCTTCACTCTCTTTGGGGACTACTATTTTGCCGTCTTTGTTATCAAAAGTAACGTAATAAATTACTATGCCGTCAAAGTTTGCCATCATTGATAAGCTTTTAACTAATCCCGACAAGGAGTTCATGTCCTGTTTCTCTAATGCATCTATTATTTTCCTTTCCAGTTCGTCCATAATATATAATTTGATTAGTATAAAATAAACCTTTGCATAAACTTTAGTTCATCCTAATTTAGCAGAGAACATAATCTGATTAAAGAAGTTGGGAAATAAAAGTGGGGAAAATTTATATTTAATCCTACTAGATATGATTATTCTATGGAAACAAGGGAAGTTGATGGTAAAGGTAGGGTTTACTTAGGTAACGATTATGCTGAGAAAAATCTTTATATTATAAGAATCTTTGATGGTGTTCTATTACTAGATGACGAGAAGAAAGCTAAGGAAATAGAGGAAAGAAAGGAGGAATTCCTCAAAAAGAATATAGAAGAACTGTTCGACTTTTTAAGAGAGCCTTCAGTAATTAAGGAGGTAGTTGAAAAATCGAGAAAGAGAAGATTCTCGTAGATACTAACGTTATAAGGATATTTTAAGCTGAAGAACGTTACGATAATTGAGAGCATAATTCATGAATTTACAAAATTTTGTTTTCAAAAATAGATTTTGTGGGATCTTCGCCAGAAAGGGCAATGGGGTATGCTCTTTTCTTGATTTATCTAGCGAAGAGTTAGTGGGTAACTCTATTGAAGATTATATTAAGGCAATGAATCTTTCTATTGAAAGAGGCATTGATATTACTGACGCTCTTTTTAGTTGTTACCGTAATAAAGATGAAAAACGCCGTAGTGTTAACTAAGGATAAGAACTTCGAGATAGTTAAAGACCTAGCTAAGGTAAAGATAATTTAAAAGCGTAAGTTTTTAACAGTTATTCTGTATATATTAATGATCAACTTTCTTTTTGTCCGAGGACTGAGAAACTAACCCCAGCGGAGAATAAGAAAATATATAGATGACGACCTTCACAAATCTCTCGAATCTTTATTTATATTTTCTGATATTATAGAAAGTTATTTTTCCTTCTTGGAATCATTAAGTACAGCGTTTATAAATTCTCTATTATGTGTAATTTAATTATCAAAAACTGGTAGAATAGAAATATTAGTAAAATAATAAATTTTATGATCTTAATTATAGTGATTCAGATTGCAAAGAAGAAATATGAGTACTTTAAATTTAACTAATTTGTAATTTTATAACTAAGTATTACAATTGAAGGTATAATTACTAGAAGAGAGAGTAAAAATACAGTATTAGGTGAAATGTTAACCCAAACGTAGAGGTCAATTATTAGTGAAGATGTTGATAGTATAGTTGATAAGGATTCTATTAATGACATAGCAAGGTTAGCGTATTTCATCTTAGATATAACGCTTATTTCCGGGATATTATCCATTGCCAAAAATAGCGTTCCAATGAAATTTATTAATATGAAAAATGGCGGACATTTTATAAAATAAAGTGAAGCGTAAGTTATTCCAGATAGAATCCTAGTTATCGCTAAAGAGGATATATCCCCTAGTTTATCTGATAAGACCTTTGATGGAAATGCTGATAAACTTATAGCTATTGTCTCAGTACTTAGCATTATTCCTAAGTTCTACTATATTGCCTTTAATTACTTCGATAAAATATAGGGAATGTATAAAAAACTCGTTCCAAAAATGAATCTAATTACAGCTATTAATAACGGTAATGTTAGTGCTTTCCTATTTTTTATGTAAGCTTTGACACTTCCTATTTTATCTGATTTGCTCTCGGATACTAGGAACTTTATTTTTAATATAATGAACGTTAGGGTTACCACTAAGGTAAATATCAGAATTAGATCTAATGTGTAGCTTTCCTGAGCTATAAAAGCTGAAATTAGGGGTGCAGCTATAGAGGTTAGCGGAGCTATTGTGAAATAAAAACTTAAATCATTTTTGCTTAGTCTCCTTCCTACTATGACTCTCATTAAAGGTATTCTTATATTAAAGCCATATATACTAGGGTGACTGTTGCCAAAACTGCAAGAAAAGTTTTTGAGAAAGTCATTAAAAGTAGGCCTATACTTGTAGCGATTAATGATAGGATTAAAAGGTCATAAGAGTTTAAAGAAATCCGCTAATATTCCTGCACTTAAAATCAGGATTCCCACTATGAGAGTTGAAATTAGGAAAATTAAGGAAATTTGTAGTATAGTAAATTGTAAGCTAACTCCTAAATAAGGCTGTATAATAGTCTCAAACATCCTTACAGCTATCCCAGCTAAAATGGATGATAAGATGTATAACTTAACCTCCTTACTAAGTTTAGAAAATTTATTAATTCTAACCATATTTTCTCACTTAATATTAACTCTCAATATGGAGGCCTCTTCCTAATCTTAGGCTGTTCATTAAAAAGACTTTTTATTTAATTGTGCATATCTTTGCTTTTTACAATATATTAGCTTATACTGTTCTTTCAACATTAGAAGGCTAACAAAATGACGATTCTTTTTATCCTCTCTGTGGTAAAGGTATAAAATCTCTTTTTTCTGGGCCAACGTATAAAGCTCTAGGCCAGATTATTGCAGGTTGATTTTCTAAGTACTCTATTACGTGAGCCAACCAACCCAATACTCTGGATAATGCGAAGAGTGAAGTAAACATGTAAATCGGAAAACCTAATGAATAGAAGACAATCCCAGAGTAGAAGTCTGTATTTGGATATATTTTCTTTTGTGAGAAATATCTTACTCCTAGTTCCTCAAGCTTTTCCGCTATTTCTAAGTATTTTTTACTCTCCTCGTTGGCTAGTGAATAAGCCATCTTTTTAAATATTTTTGCCCTAGGATCGTAAGTCTTGTAAACTCTATGCCCAAAGCCCATTAGTCTCTTTTTACCCTTTATTATGTTCTCCTCAAACCATTTTTCCACGTTATCTGGACTGTCTATTTCGACAAACTGCTTGAAAGCCTCTTCAGCAGCTCCTCCATGTAAAGGCCCTTTTAATGCGGAAAGTGCAGAGGTTATGCAGGAATAAATATCTGTTAAAGTTGATGCAGAAACTAATGCGGCGGTAGTTGATGCAGGGACTTCGTGATCTGCATAAAGTATTAATGCGGCGTTCATTGCTTTTACCTCGTCTGCCGAAGGCTTTTTGGAGAAAGTTGCCTCTAGAAAGCTTTTTGCATAACTTTCAGACGGTTCTGGAATTTTTGTTTTTAACCCTTCCTTTATCCTATACACGTTAGAGACTATAGTTGAAGCCTTGGCAATTATATCAAGTGCCGTTAATCTATTTATTCTTTCACCCCAAATGCTCATTATACTAAAAGCTGTCTCCATTAGGCTTATTGGGTCTGCGTCTCTTGGTAGCTTTTGCATTGCTTCAAGAACTTCGAGAGGTACTTCGTAACTCTGGTTAATTTTCTCCTTTACTTCTTGTAGTTGCCTAGCATTTGGTAGTTCTCCAAATAGCATTAGATGAACAACTTCTTCGTATTCGCAATTTTCTGCAAGGTCTTCTATATTATATCCTCCGTACCTAAGTATTCCTTTTTCTCCGTCTATGTATGTTAGGGAAGTTTCCTTTATTATTACGTTCTCCAGTCCCCTACTTATTTGGATCATACTGCCACTTCGTCAAAATAATAGTTATTATCTATAATTATAAAAGTTTCGCTAATTTCTTGTCTAATTTATCATAGAAATCGTAGTTAATTACCTCGTATTGCTCCTTTCTCGTCATCATCTTATCAATCAAAGACTTTTGAGTTCCTTCATTTAATAGAACTTCTAGGGCATCCTTCATTGCCTTCGCTGCAACTCTAAAGATTGTTACTGGAAAGATAACGTATTTATAACCTAATTCTTCAAACTCTTTGGCAGTTATCAGAGGAGTCTTTCCGAACTCAGTCATGTTAGCTAAGAGAGGTGCCTTAACTTCTTTAGCGAATTTTGCGAACTCCTCCTTTGAATGTAAAGCCTCTGGAAATATTATGTCGGCTCCTGCATCTACGTATTCCTTAGCTCTTTCTATTGCATCTTCTAAACCGAAGACGTCGTTTGAATCTACTCTAGCTATTATTAACGCGTCCTTCCTAGCCTCCAGTGCTGCCTTTATTTTTGACACCATTACGCTCCTTTCAACTACTTCCTTTCCGTCTAAATGGCCGCACTTCTTAGGCATTTTTTGATCCTCTATTTGTATAGCGTTAGCTCCAGCTTTTTCTAAGACTCTTACCGTCCTATAGACGTTTATTGCTTCTCCGAAGCCCGTGTCTGCATCCACTATCATCGGTATTTGAGTTACTTCTCTAATTTTCCTAACTTCGCTGGCTAACTCCTCAAGGCTGATTATACCTATATCGGGCAAACCTAAAGACGAAGTTAGCGCTCCTCCAGATAAATACACAGCCTTAAAGCCTACTTTTTCTGCAAGTAAAGCTGTAAATGGGTTGAAAACCCCTGGAATTATAAGAAATTTTTCCTTTCTAAATACTTCCGACAATTTTGTCTACCTCATTTTCATTTTCTAAATTCCAAATTTTATTTATTACTTCCCTTGTTATGCCAAGCTTCAAGGCTTTTTCCTCCACCTCTTCATCTGACATAGGATTATTATAGTAACCTCTTGGAGACCTAACCTCGTTCTCAAACTTTCCTTTATCAGTTATTATAGTAATTTTTGTAGGTAATTCTCTAGGGTAAACCTTTGTGTATTCTGGGTTTTCAACTACCTCAACTTTCCTCATTAACTCTTTAACCTTCTCGTCACCGATTAATGAGTAATTTTCGAGCCACATTTTTCTTAGCATTAGTGTTGTGGCAGTTATGAAAGGTATGCTGTGGTCTGCAGTTTCTTTGGTTTCGGGATTCCACTTTTCTTCATCTGCTAAAATACTTTTGCCTGCTTCATAAGTTTCTACAATTATTTTCTTAATTTCACCCTCATATTTCAAATTAAGTATTGCCTCTACTAAGGCTTGAGCATGATATTCGACAGGATATTTCTTAATACTCGTCTGGAGGATTTTCTTAGTTCCCATCTTTTCAAACGGCGAATAATCTAACTCGGCTATTAATTTAAATCCTTTTTCCCCAGAGAATGGCTTTTCCGGTCCGGTAAAACCTTCCTTTGCTAATAAGACTGCGAAAACTGAATTTCTTATTGCTTCCGCTGTAGCTCCTGCCTTCCACATGGATAATTTTCCTACTCTGCTTTGCCTCAATGCCACATGAGGAATTACAGTCATGGAAATTGCGTTAATTGTTTGCTCTTTATTAAGGTTAAGCAGTTTACTCAATGCTACTACACTTGCTATTTGTGTAAAGTTTACGTGGTCAAAACCCCTTAATCTTAGTGATGCAGAGTCACATAACCTTGTCCCGACTTCGTAACCTATTACAATTGATAGGATTATATCTCTCCCTTTCTTTCCCAATGTTAGTATTCCTCCAATGATATCGCTAGGATGCAATGGTTCCTTTGACAAATATGTATCGTTAAAATCCAGATATCTTATTAAAAAAGTATTATAAAATGAGGCGTAATCTGGAGATCCTTTTCTGCCACCTATCATTGGGTAATTTCCTTCTATATTCAGTCTTCTTATTATTTCCGCTGGTTTAGAGTTTATTGATGCCTTTGCTACCCCTAAAGAGTCTATTATTCTCCTTTTGGCTTCATGTATTTCCTCTTCGCCTAGATCTTCATAAGAAATTGAGGATGAGTATTCAGCTAATAATTCGGCTAGTTCCATAATGATAAATTCACGCCCTCTTTATTAAATTTCTTCCTCGGCGTTAGAAGATGCTAGAAGCAACATGGATATTATACCTAGCAATATTCCTAGATAAATCGGTACGTCTGGCGAGTACTTAAAGTAAGGTATTGGCAAAGTAAAGTCTGATACTACTAAATATGTGGCTAGAGCTAATAGTCCTCCACATGCACAAGTTAATTTCTTCATAAGTAATGCTTTGCATCAAAAAATAAAAATTTTTCTTAAGTTATAAAATAAACTTAACTTAATAGCTTTTTAGCTACTTGTGCTAACCTTTTACCTTGAAATCTCGCTATCTTTATTTCGTCTTCATCCAACTCCTTCTTTGAGCCTAGATGTGATGCTCCGTAAGGACTTCCTCCGGTTGTTGATTTTGAAATCTCTGGAATTCCGTAACCTAAAGTCACTATTATCATACCGAAGTGGTAGGCATATGTGCTCATAGTAAGGATCGTAGTCTCATGACCTCCGTGAACTGTTGACGCCTCAGTAAAGAACGTTACTGGCTTGCCATATAAGTCTCCGTTTCTCCATAGAGGTGCAGTTGAGTCTAAGAAAGTCTTCATTCCCCCTGCCATGTTTCCGTATCTAGTCGGAGAACCTATTGCTATCCCATCTGCCCATTTTAAATCATCCAATGTAACTTCTGGAATATCCTTAGTGCTATCAAGTGGGATATGGAATTGCTGTATTAATTCTGGATATAGCGTTTCTCTAACTTTCCTTATCCTTGTTTCTGCACCCTCTTCTTCAGCTCCTTTTGCTATTTCTTTTGCTAAATCTACAATACTCCCGTAGCCGTAGAAGAGAACTAAAATTTTTACCATAGATAACAGAAGAAAAATAAATAATTAAAAATTTGATTCACCATAACTAAGTCAATTTTGTGGCATCATTAATAACTTTCTTTAATATTGCTAAGCCTTTCTTTGCTTCTTCGCCACTTATTATTAATGGAGGAATTATTCTGATAGCTCCTTCTCCTGCAGGCAGTAGTAATAGTCCTCTTCTCGCTGCCTCCTGAATTACCTTATCCCTTATTTTCCTATCGTGTACTCTACCGAATTCTATTCCCCAAGCTAAACCCATTCCTCTTACGTCATCTACGTCCATCGTAGATAGCTCGTCTCTAAATATTTTCCCTACCTCATTTACATGCGGTAATAAATCCTTAGTAATTTCTATGACCTTTGAGCCTATTGCGCATGCTAAAGCGTTACCTCCAAAGGTATTACTATGCATTCCAGGTTTAAAGTCCAACTCGGCCTTAAATATGGTGGCACCTATGGGAACTAAACCACCACCTAAAGCCTTCGCTAAGGTTATTACGTCTGGTTCCGCGTTAAAGTTCTCTATTGCGAAAAGTTTTCCTGTTCTTCCCATTCCCATTTGCACTTCATCGTCTATTAAATATATTCCGTATTTTCTTGCTAGCCTTTGCAATGCTTGGAAGAAACCTCTCGGTGGTACTATGTAGCCTCCTTCTCCTTGTATAGGCTCGAAGAATATGCCTCCTACCTCTTCTGGTGGGACTACGTGGGCAAAAATGTAATCCTCGATATATTCTATTACTCTGTCTATTAATGAATTAGGATCGTCATAACCATTAATATGCCACGGATTCTTAAACGGATTAGGGTAAGGTACATATATTACTGGTAAGAATGGCCCTACTTCTGCTTTTTGTATTGGCTTACTTGCTGTAAGTGAGGCGGAACCAAAAGTTCTACCATGGAAAGCTCCAATGAAGGATATTAAATATTTTCTTTCCCTCCTTTTTACTAATTTTATCGAAGCTTCTACTGCTTCAGTACCGCTATTAGAGAAGAATACTTTCTTTTCAAAATTTCCTGGAGAGCATAATGCTAATTTTCTTGCCAATTCAAGTTGCGGTAAGTTATAAAAATCATTACCAGCAGCATGGGCTAACTTTGCCATTTGGGATATTGCAGTTTTTATTACTTCAGGGTGAGACGGCCAACCCAAGTTATTAACTCCAATTCCTGAAGTAAAGTCTAGGTATTTATTTCCTTCAATATCATATAACCAAACTCCTTCTCCTTTGTCGAGTATTATTGGATAAGTTTCTGGATCTCTAGTTGTTGTAGCAAGGTATTTTTCTGTTTCTCTAATAACTTTTCTAGGGCTCATCATGAGTAAGACCTCGTTAATTCTTCATCTGGGACGAAATGGGGTAAACCAGTGGATTCGTAAAGCATTTTTAAGTTTCTTACTATTGCGGTTAATCCAAATTCTTTTAAGTATTCTTCAGGAGTTTTTGGCCAATTTAATCCTAATTTGCAACCTTTACCTATATCCTCCTTTGATACTATTCCGAGTCTAATTAACCTAAATGATTCGTTTATTGCTGAGGAAACTAGAAGTGCCGGGTCGACTAATTTAGCATTCTCTAGCGTAGGTTCTACAATTTTACCATTATACGTATAAAATCCTTTACCTGATTTCATTCCGAATTCTTTTGAATTATATTTTTCTTCAAAAGCTTTGCAATAATAAACCTCAAAACCTCTTTCTATCAAAGCTCTCTGAATAAGATAGCTTACGTCAAGTCCTACGTAATCTTGGAGTAAGAATACTCCCATGGGAAATTGTAAGACTTGAATTGCTGTATAATCGATATCTTTTACTTCAGCCATTTTATTGTCAAGTAACCAACAACCCACTTCGTTAACCCTAAACATTATTCTTGTAACTAAAAAGCCTGGAATATCCTTGTTGATAAGGATCGTCTCCTTTCCCATATTCTTTGCAACATCTAAAGCAACTCTTACTGTTTCTTCTGACGTCTTTTCTCCTTTAATAATTTCAACCAACGGCATTAAAACGGGTGGATTGAAGAAATGCATCCCTATTACTCTCTCCTGCTTATCCACAGCCCTTGCTATTTCGGAAATTGGAATACTACTAGTATTTGATGCGAGTACTGCAGTCTCTGAAGCAAGCTTAGAGGCCTTGTTAAAAACTTGTGACTTTACTTTTATATCTTCTATTACTGCCTCCACCATGAAATCCGTGTCCTTTAAAGCTTCGTCTTGGTTTGTAGTAAAATGAATACGTTCTAATGCCTCTTCCTTTTTAAGTTTAGATAAACTCCAGGCTATTTTATTCCTTGCGTTAAGTAAGATTTCGTCGCTAATGTCGTTAACCCAAACGTCATAACCGGCAATAGCTGCCAGTTCAGCTATTCCATGTCCCATTGTTCCTGCTCCTATTACAGTAAACTTTTTTATCATATGATAATCTTTGCAACTAGCAAAAATAACTTTATTTATAAAACTTTAGGATGTATGTTTAGAAATGAATTCCCTCATCCTATCCTTAGCTGAAGAAGTTAAGCAAAGCAGAGACAATTCCTTAACGGCTTTTTCTATCATCTTTAAGTCTGCTCTTGTCCAAGCTTTCATTGATCTTATGGAATTCACGTCCAGTTGAGAGATCATTTTAACTACTTTATCAAGTTCTTCCATAATTTTTTCCTTCGGGACGACGTAGTCCACAAGTCCTATTTCTTTAGCTTCTCTCGCAGTTATTGCTTCAGCTGTTAATAGAAGTCTTGTAATCCTTCTGCCCAAGGCTTTATATCCTATAGCGCAAGCCATCGGAGGGATAAGTCCAAGTTTTCCTTCAGAGATGGAGAAGACTGCATCTTCTGAGGATATCACAATGTCCGAAAGTAAGAGTATTTCGCAACCTCCGCCGTAAGCTAAACCGTTTACTAAAGCTATTACCGGCTTTTTGACCTCTATTAGTGCCTTAATAGCTGAGTATAATGTGCTAAAGAATTTTTCTGCTTCATCTGCATTAGATAGTCCTTCCATTGCATATATATCATCTCCAGCAGAGAACGCCCTACCTTTGCCAGTTATAATTATTGCCATCGATGGATCTTCATCAGCTTTTCTTAAAGAATCCCCAAGTTCCGCCCAGCTTTCCATGTCTAAGGCATTAAGTTTCTCCTCTCTATTGAAGATTATCCAAGATAGGAGTCCTTCATTTTTGTAAATTACTTTCGTCAATTTTTCTCACCTCTTAATATAACCCAAGCGTGAAATCTGGAGAAGCCTTTCCTCTCTATGTTAGTAAATAGGGAAAAGAATTCCTCAGCAGAAAGGGACCTAGGATCTGATCTTTTCCCTATCCTTATTGTAACTAATGCCCTTCCTTCAGGCTTAAGAACTCTCTCTATTTCTCTTGCCAATTCCTTGTGAAGTACTGTACAACATAGAACGTCTTTAGAAAGTAAAAAGTCTATTGATGCTGAAGGAATGAAATTTAGATTTCTAGATACGAAAGTTTTAACGTTATTTATACCTTTCTTTTTTAACTTACCTTCCAAAACTTTTATCGATCTTGCATCAGAGTCAACTGCATAAACAATTCCTTCCTTTCCTACTAAATATGATAAAGGAATTGTATAAAATCCTGGACCGCAACCGTGATCTACTACACTCATGCCTCTTTTTACGAATGGTGTTAAAATTTTGTAAGGATTTTCGAAAAGCCTTCTTAGAGGAAAGGATAAAATTATTGGAGGAATATGTCTATCTTCCATAGTTTAGATTTCTCGACCTAATATAATTAAACTTTCTAAACATGACTTCAATTTAAAACTTAGAAAATTTATAAACAAAATTTATATTTTCCATGATCAAGTAAAACTCAACAATATGAATAAGAAAATAGGTCCTATCGGTGATAGATAAGAAGCATTGTTTTTATTTTCCGAATTTTAATACCACCTATGTGGAAGCATATAAATGGATGGGACAAGTGTAGAGATTGTTGGCTTGCTTATGAGAAAGGCCTACAGCACGAGAACTCTCTACACTGTTATAAGGTAGGAATACCAATATCATTGCTTAACGTTCCAGTAGAGGTCTTCATAGACGAGATAAAGAAGAAGGGTTACGTTGCCAAATATGGTTACTTTCCATTTCCAGTTAGTCTAATGTCAAGAGGTGTAATAATATTATATTTTGAGAGTAAAGAAAAGATGATTTCTGCAGTTGATGAATTACGAAATTTTGTGAAAGAACCTAACAGCAGGGAGAAGTTCTTTTTTAATACCTTCGTAAACGTGGATTGGATAGGAGGAATTAACTATAGAAGAGGATGTCCAGAGTATGATAAAAAATTTGGAGATTGGAGGAAATGGAAGAATCCTTCCTGAGACACTTTTGATTATTCAACTGTTACCCTTAACGGCCAATCGAAGCTTGTTATCTTAGCTTTACCCCCAACTTTAACGTTTCCTTCAGCATAGCATAATAATCCTCCGACAGTATTTGGAAACCTTATCATTGCAATATAAATAGGTTTATCTAATTGACGACCTTCATCGTCTTTATAAATTATAGTGTAAGTATCAACATAAGCCTCTTCCTTCTTTATTTCTACGTAATTATTAATCTTAACAAAACAATTTTCGCAGTATGTTCTTGCAGGGATGTAAATCTTACCGCACTTTGAGCATTTACTGCCTATTATTTTACCTTGTTTTAGCCCTTTGAAGAACTCTTCTCCTGCCGGTCCTACAGTATACTCGTATTTTTCGACCTCCATGTTATCGTGCCATTTTATGCTTTCTTTTACACTCTTATCCCAAGACACTCAGATCACCTTAAAGCATTGTATGTCTTCTATACTACCTTTCCTTTCTTCTTTAGATCTCCAGACTGCTTTAACTTTTTTACCTATTATGCTCATGTTCTTAACTTCCTCATAAGTAGTACATATTCTGTGGAATATTCCGGGATATACAAAATCTCTATCGTTTGATGGCAATAACCTTATAATGCCTACTATTTCAGGTTCCTCTAACCTCTCCCTAGTCCAACTTATAAAACTTGCAACTGCGGTCATTACAATACCTTCATCCTTAACCTCAACCCATTCGTCAGTAGGCCTAAAGCATTCATCGCAATACATTCTTGGCGGAACGTAAATTTTGCCACATTTATTGCACTTTCTTCCATATATCTTTCCTTCCTTAAATCCCATCAAATATTTGCTTTGAGCTTGTCCTGCAGTATACGCGTACTTTGCATTAGGCTTATATGAGATTATCATGTGTTCTTTTAACTCATTTTCCTTTAGAGGTGTGACCATATTTTTCCACCCTTCTTAGTTGCGTAAAACTATAACCGTTCCGGCTTGCATTAAATCCCCCCAAGCTTGGGCTAAACCAGTATGAACTGGTTTTTTAACTTGCATCTTTCCCGCAGTGCCCTTTAATTGCCAATATATGCTAATAACCTTCATAAGTCCTGCGGCAGCTATCGGATTGCCTACTCCTAGTAAGCCTCCACTAGGGCTACTGGGAATATCTCCATCGATGTCGAACACCCCTTCCTTTAATAGTGTGGGTGCCTCTCCTCTTTTAGCCAATTGTAAAGCCTCTAAGTGATGTAACTCCTTATAATCAAAAGGATCGTAAGGTTCTACAACATCTATCTCCTTATTAGGTCTCTCTATGCCCGCAATCTTATACGCCATTCTGGCGGCAAATTCAACGTACCTTGCGTAAGATAAATCCCTTGCAGGCCATTCTGTATTATCCAAAGCCCATCCAACTCCTTCAACCCATACTGGCGTATCTGTATACCTCCTTGCAACGTCCTCTGAGGCCAAAACTATTGCCGCACCTCCATCACTTACTGGGCTAACATCTAAAAGCTGTACCGGCCATACTAAGACTTCGCTATTTAAAACGTCATCCACTGTTATATTAGCTCCAAGCTGTGCATATGGATTATTTAGTGCATTTCTCTTATTTTTAACTGAGACTAATGCTATTTCCTCTTTCTTTATTCCATATTTGGCCATATATCTATGCATTTCCATGGCAAATATCCAGATCAAGTTAGGATTAAGCGGTTTCTCTAATATAGGATCCCATATATATTTAAACACTGATTGAGGATGAGGTCTCGCAGGACTCATCTTCTCTTCAGCTACAGCAAGAACTTTTTGGCAAAGTCCGCTAGCCACATGATACCAGCCAGCTATTGCAGTCATAACTCCAGTGGCTCCTCCAACATATACTCTGCTAACCGGCTTCCTTATTCCTCCAGAGCCGTGAGATAAATATTCACCTTTTAAATGAACGCCGTCGAACGCATCTGGAGCACTGCCGATTACTACACAATCTATGTCCTTTAATTCTAAGCCCGCCTCTTCTAAAGCTTTACTAGATGCTTCCCAGGCTATTTCTTGAGGAGTTTCCAGTAACCTCCTTCTAAATAGCGTTAATCCTGCTCCAATTATTGCAACTCTTTTATTTAAATATAGATTTACCTTCATGGCTTTTCCACCACCACTACAGAGCCAGTGAATGTTGGAATGCCTCTCCAAGATCCAACTAATGCCTTTTCTATTTTTCCTTGTTTGATATAGTCTATTGCATCTAAAAGTAGGGAAAATCCTGAGGCTTCAAGTGGAACTCCTTTAGCTAAGTGACCTCCTAATGGATTTACAGGAATTTCTCCTTGAGGCGAGAAATTTCCTTCGTTTAAATCCTTTGAAGGGTCGTCAGAAATCCTTAAGCCTTCTAGGTGTTGCAATTCCTTATAACTATACCTATCATCTACGAAAACTGCGTCGAAATACCTTCTAGGCGAAGTTACGTTAGCCATTTTATATGCTAAATCAGAGGCAATCCTCATATAATTTGCTTTGCCTAGTTCTGAAGTTTCTAAGTTTGCAGAATCTGTTGCGTAACTTATACCCTTGATTATTACATAATCATCTTTTTTCAATTTCCTTGCAATTTCCTCTGTTGAGACAACTATTACTATTGCACCGTCAACAAACGGAGCTATGTCGAGTTCAGTCAATGGATATACTACGAATTCCTTGTTAAGTACGTCCTGAGCTGAGATTTTACTGGCGTAAGAAGCTCTGGGAGATGAAAGGCCAGAATTTTTATTTTTCTCTACAACCATTGCTAGGTCTTCTCTTGATATTTTCTTCCTTTCCATGAATTTTACAGAATCTAACCCTGCAATAAAGTGGAAATTTTGTGGATTTATTGATCTCACATATGTTGGATCCATAGATAATTTGACTATTTCACTATACGTTAGTATATCGCTGGCCTTTGAGTGGGCCTCTATTGCTACTATATCCGCAATGCCGGAATTTATTTGCATAAATGCATGTGCTAACCCTTGTAGGGAATCCCCTGCTACAGTCATTGTAGGTCTTAAGGCTCCGCCTAATTGATCTGGCGCGAACTCATCGGAAATTGAAATTCCTTCCCAGAAGTCTTCCTGACACGAAATAAATGAGTCTACGTCGTTTCTGGGATTTATATTTCCTGCGTCTTGATAAGCCCTAGTGGAGGCTTCAAAAACCATCTCCCTAAATGAGACTTCTGGAGTTGAAGGCTTAAATCCGTACCATCCTGTGCCTATTATTGCAATTTGATTCAAAAATAATCCCCTACTTATCTTAACTTTCCTAATTTATTAAAGCTTTCTAACTTTTGATATATTATTGCTCATATAATAAACATAATATTTATAAAATTTAATCTAATATAGGAATGCCGTATTTTTCAGAATATTTTGATATAATGTGTCTTTGTATTTCATCGCTTCCCTCGCCTATCCTCATTAACCTCACGTCTCTATAAATTCTTTCTACGGAAGTACCTTTAGCATAGCCTAATCCTCCTAATATTTGGAGAGATATATCAACAACCTCCTGTGCAATTTCTGCGGATAATAACTTTAACATTGAAACGTAAACTCCTTTATCATTTGATCCATCATCAAATTTTCTGCTAACTTCCTTAGCTAACGCTTTAAGAGAATTAATTTTAGCAATTGAATCAGCAAAATACCACCTTAATCCTTGAAAATTATATAATTTATTTCCAAAAGCTTCTCTAGAATTAGCCCACTGGAAAGCTTCTTCTAATGCTTTTTCAGCTAAACCTATTGCAATTCCAGATATTGCTAACCTACCCACTTCTAGGACTGAATTAATCATTTCCCAACCCTTATTTACCTCACCTATTACGTAATCTTCTGGAACCTCGCATTCGTGAAATATAACCTCAGCAGTACCAGTACCTCTATTCCCCATTACTTCAATCTTACTGGTCTCTACACAGTTACCTCTCGGTATTATAAAAACTGACAAGTCTTTTCTAGAGTTTCCTGTCTTTGCCACAGTTATGAATATATCTGCATAAATTCCTTGAGTAATCCACATTTTATGCCCGTTCACAATCCACGAACCTTTCTTTTCTGCATACGTTTTCATAGATCCTACGTCACTCCCACCTGAAGGTTCGGTTAAGGCGAAACTAGCTATAATTTCCCCTTTACTCATAGGTTCAAGAAAATTCTTTCTCTGCGTTTCATTACCGTAGAGCCTTAGCATTTCTCCAGCTAATTCCCCTTGGGCATCTACAATTAAAGCTAAAGAACCGCTAACTTTAGCAATTTCTTCTAGTATTTTTAACATATCATAATGCGATAAATTACTATACAGAGGAATTAAGTAACCTAGTTCTCCTAATTTTCTAATAATCTCTCTAGGATAGGAATCTTCCTTATCAATCTTTGCCGAAACTCCTTCCACTTCTCTCCTTAGGAACTCCCTTAGTGATTGAATGATTAGACTACTTTCACTCATAGATTAACTTAATTTCATATGTTTTTAAAATCACTTATCAATGGAAACTAAAGTATATAAACAAGTTAAATAAAAAATTTATTGATGGCTTGGAAAATTTATTCATTAGATCAAATCAGATCTATGGCAAGACTTGCAATTGAGAATCCCAGTAATTTTTGGAGAGATAAAGCAAGTTACATAACTTGGTTTAAGGCTCCAGAGAAGATTCTTGAAGGAGACCCTCCTAAAGATAAATGGTTCCCTGGCGGAATTACGAATATTTCTTATAACGCAGTAGATAGACATTTACCAAAGTTAAGGAATAAAGTAGCCTTCTATTGGGTTAATGAGAATTTAGATTATAAAAAAGAAATTTCGTATTACGATTTGTATCAAGAAGTAAATAAAGCATCATACGTTTTAGATCAACTCGGAGTTAAGAAAGGGGACGTGGTGTCTATTTTAATGCCAAGTATACCAGAAGCAGTGTACTTCTCTTTAGCAGTTCATAGACTAGGTGCAGTTTTAGCTATTCATTACGTAGGGTTGAGTGAGGAAACGCTTTCCTATAGATTTAACGACTGCGGTTCCAAGATTTTGATTACCTCATCAAAGGCTTTTAGGAACGGCAACGAAATTAGGATTAAGGATTTTGTAGATAAGGTCTTAGAATCTCATACTACGCCGATAAAGAAAGTCTTAGTAGTCTCGAGAGGCTTTTCAGACTTTAATGTTATAGGTAATAGAGATGTAATTTATGAAGATATTAAACCTAAAGGCAAAGTCTATGTAAGACCGAGAGAAGTTGAGGCAAATGAGCCTGCTACGATTTATTATACATCTGGAACAACTGGAAGGCCTAAGGGGTTATATCACACTAACGGAGGTTATGTCGTAGCTTTAAATTGGGCTTTCAAAGCAATATTTAATCCAACGGAGAACGATACTTGGTGGACTATTTCAGAATTAGGTTGGCCGGTATGGCCTATGGCAAATTTATACGTAATCCCAGTAATGGGACTGACTGGAGTATTATTTGAGGGATATATTGCTTATAAGAGAGATTTATTTTCTAAAATAATTGAAAAGTTCAACGTTAGTTTAGTCTGGAGTTCTACTACAACGCTTTATACTCTAAAGAGTCTGGGAGACGAATCCGTGAAATCAGGAGATACGTCGAGTTTAAGGGAAATACTCAATACCGGTGAACCGCTTAACGTCGGGGCATGGAGTTGGCTAAGCGAGAATTTGCCTCACGTTAAGATAGCAGATGCCTATTGGATGACCGAGCATTTATGTCCCATTGCTGCAACTCCTTATGGCTTGGGAGAAATTCCTTATAAGCCTGGTTCTGCAGGGATACAATTTCCCGGTTCGTGCTTCCTTGTAGTAGACGACGAAGGTAAGCAATTACCTCCCAGGCAAAAGGGTTACATTGTTTTAAAACCATTAAATCCTGCTGAGGCTAAGATGTGGAACGACCCTTATCATGAGAAACTTTTAAAGCAATATTGGTCAAGATTTCCAGGATATTTTTACACTGGAGATTACGGTTATGTTGATGAAGAAGGCTATTTGTACGTATTGGGTAGAGCAGATGATGTAATAAGATCTGCGGAAGAAAGAATAGGAACTTTAGAAGTTGAGAGCGTAATAGTATCTCACCCTCAAGTTGCAGAAGCTGCAGTAATCGGACATGGAAATAATATAATAGCTTTTGTTGTTCCAAAACAAGGAGTTAAGATAGAAGAGGGGTTAAGAAATGATATTAAAAATTATTGTAGGAATGCAGGATACATTGTTGATAAAATAATATTTGTTAAAAGGCTGCCTAAAACTAAGAGCGGTAAAATTATGAGGAGGCTATTAAAGGCAATAATAAATAATGAAAACCCAGGCGATATCTCAACTTTAGATGATATAAAAATATTAGAGGAGCTAAAGGAAGCGTTGAAGGAGTAATTGCAAATTTACTTATTATGTTAACTTTTTTTAACTTAGAAAGATATATCTATTTATGGTAAGAATAGGGGATAAGGCACCTTTATTTGAAGCTATAAGTGACGACGGAGATAAGATAGTATTATCAGACTTTATAGGAAAACATAACATAGTGCTTTATTTTTATCCCAAGGACGATACGCCGGGATGTACTAGAGAAGCTTGTGCATTTAGAGATAACTGGGACTTACTCAAGGATTATGACGTAGTAGTTATAGGAGTAAGTTCAGATAGCGTAGAATCCCATAAAAGATTTAAGGAAAAATACAAACTTCCTTTCATTTTAATTAGTGATCCAGATGGAAAAATAAGAGAATTATATGGAGCAAAAGGTTTCATACTGCCTGGTAGAGTTACTTTTGTAATAGATAAAAACGGCATAGTTAGGCATATTTACAAGTCTCAATTTAATCCGGCAAATCACGTTAATGAGGCTTTAAAGGCTCTGGAAAAGATAGAAAAAGAAAAATAATGACCAAGTTAGGATATTTAATGCTCATTTTTGCATCTTTTCTTCCTTTTTAATTACTCTCTTGATTACTTCAAGAGCTGAAGGATTTTCGAGAGATGAAATATCTCCTAGTGGTTTATTTAGATAAATAGCCTTTATTAATCTACGCATTATTTTAGCGTTCCTAGTTTTTGGCAATTCTTCTACAACTTTCACCTCAGATGGGGCTAATGCTTTTCCTAACTTTTCCTCAGCATATTTAAGTAGTTCTTCCTCACTTATGTCTTTCTTTCTTGTAACTGCGAGGCATATAATTTTCTCTCCTTTTATTGGATCTGGAACTCCTATGCAAGCTGACTCTATTACTTCTGGATGAGAATTTATGACGCTCTCTATTTCTGCAGGACCTATTCTTTTGCCAGAAACTTTTATCGTATCGTCACTTCTGCCTACAATGTAAAAATAGCCTTCGTTGTCCTTATAAGCCAAGTCACCGTGAACCCAAACGTTCTCCCATTTTGACCAGTAAGTTTCCAAATATCTTTCGGGATTTCTCCAGAAACCTCTAGTCATTCCGGGCCATACACTCAACACAACTAGCTCTCCTTCGGTATTAGGAGGGGCTTCTTTTCCATCTTCAGTAAATACTGAAGCTTTAATTCCGGGCGCCTCACCGTTAAATGATGAAGGTTTTATTTTCCTTATTACATAGTTACCTAAGATGGCTCCAGAAATTTCAGTTCCTCCAGAATAGTTTATGACGGGCTTATTTCCAGAATGATAAAATAGCCAATACCAGCTCTCTGGATCTATAGGCTCTCCAGTGTTTCCTGTTAATCTAACGTCTAATTTAATGTTGTCCTTCTCGCTTCTTAATAGTCTGACTAAACTGGCGGAAAGCCCTAAGATATCGACTTTCATATCTTCTATAAATTTCGAAATTACCTTTCCGTCAGTAAAACCTTCAATCATGCCCATTTTTCCCTTTAACAGTAAAGTTCCGAAGACTGTCCACGGTCCCATCATCCAGCCCATATCTGAAATCCACATAAGAGTTTCTCCTTTCTTCATATCAAATTGAAAATATATGTCCGCCGAAGCCTTTATCGGAAAACCGTCGTGGGTATGCACGCAACCTTTTGGCTTACCAGTAGTTCCAGAAGTATATATAATCATCATTGGATCTTCAGAGTCTGTGTATTCTAATCCGTCACCGGCAGTCCTCGTAACTTCTTTGTAGTCGTAAAAATCTCCTTTAGTTCCCGATTTATTTAATACCACTTTACTTACATTAAGCCCTTCCAAATTGTTAATCATGTTTACTTCCTTTCCTTTTCTAATGCTTTTATCCACTGTGAATATTACCTTTGCTTCACTATCCTCTACTCTGACCCTTATTGGCTCTGGCCCGAAGCCCGAGAATAGTGGAACTATTATCATACCTGCCCTTATAACTCCTAGCATTACTGAAATTATTTCAGGAATCATGGGCATATATATTGCCACTCTATCACCTTTCTTTAGGCCAATCTTTTTCAACCAACTAGATATAGCCTTTGCTTCATAAAGCACTTGGTTGTAAGTAACTTCCCTTGAATTAAGGTTCTCATCCATCCATTTTATGAATACTTCAGAGCTTTCTGGGATTTGATCTCCTATGTTTAACTTTCCTCCTACAAACCATTTGGGCCATTGCTTGCCATTAGAGAGGTCTAAAATCCTCTCATGCCGTCTATAAAATCTCAGATTGATCAAATCGACAAACTCCTCCCAGAACTTTGGATTCTCATAAGTATATTTTATAAACTCTTCTAGCGTTGAAAGATTCTTCTCAGTCATGAATCTATAAACATTGCTGTTTTCAATCCATTCCTTATCCGGTTCGAATACCATAATATACATTTCTCGTATGCATCTAAAAACTTTAGTTGGCAAAGTGCCTAGTAACGTTCTATATAGGATCTGTTCAATTTTTCTAAGAAAATACATTAAACTTACTTCTAATTCAACAGAGATTTAGAATAGTGAAGAAGTGAGCCTAAGAAAATTAATTAGCCCATAAAGCATTGGCAGAGAGCACAACTTTAAATTATACAATTTGTCTTTAAAAACTAGTAAGCTAGCTAAACATTTAAAGAAATAAATAAATATAATCTTAGAAATCAAAATTTACTAACTAAAGTTATAACCATTGATATTAAAGAAGAGGTTCAATCTGTTATTTAGTAAATATTAAGTTTATATTATAAATAATCAAAAGAGAGTAGTTATTTTTAACAAACTTAAATAACCGAGTTACGAGATTAACATATGGTGTTTCCATTTAATAGCATTGAAGAATTTAAGATTAATATAACGCAAGACCATGAGTTGTTTAGAAAAGCAATAAGGGAATTCTGTGAAAGGGATGTTTTACCTCTGGTCGAGAAAGGAGAAAAGGAGAAAGATATTCCGCGGGATTTAAAAGATAAGGCTAAGGAAATAGGTCTTTATGGCCTTGATGTACCCGTGGAATACGGAGGTCAAGGAGGCGATTATTTATATAATTTAATAGCCTCTGAGGAAATGAGTAGAGTCTGGCCGTCATTTGCAACGTTTTTCTTAATTAATTGGATGTTTACTCATGCTATATTAACCTTCGGAAACGAGGAACAGAAGAGGAAGTACGTAACAGAAGTAGCAAAAGGAGAAAAAGTTGCCGCATTTGCGAATACGGAACCAAATGCAGGAACTGACGTTGCTGGGATACAGACTACTGCTAAGAAGGTCAACGATCATTACGTGATTAACGGGAAGAAAATTTTCATAACTAACGGAGACATTGCAGATTATTACCTCGTTACTGCAAGGACTTATGCAGGAAATCCAAGGTGGAAAGGGATTTCAATGTTTATTGTAGATAAGGATAACGTCAAAATAGAAGGAAGAATAGAAACTACAGGATTAAAAGCCTCTCATACTGCTGAAATATCTTTTAATGAAGCTAAAGTTCCTGAAGAGAACTTATTAGGAGAAGAGGGCATGGGATTTAAATACGCTGTTGCATCTTTTGATTACGCTAGGACAATAGTCTCTGCCCAGGCAGTTGGAATAGCTCAAGCCGCTTTAGAAAAGATGATAGAATATTCCATTCAAAGAACCTCCTTTGGAGAGAAGATAGCTTCATTTCAAAATGTACAACAGCACATTTCAGAATCCCTTGCAGATTTATACGCTTCAAGACTCATAACTTATTGGGCAGGTAATTTAAAAGAAGGTAATGACTACGTTATTGTAGCGTCAATTGCGAAGTTCTTTTCTACTGAAGCAGCAGAGAGGATAGTTTTAAGGGCTATGAGAGTTTTCGGCGGTTACGGAGTGGCTGAGGCAACTGGTTTGGAGAGAATGCTTAGAGACTTACAAATATTGAAGACATATGAAGGTACTAACGATATTCAAAGGCTTTCTGCCGCAAAGTTCTTAATAAGGAAAAAATTAGGTGTAGAAATTTGAGGAGAGTTGAAGATCCTAGATTTTTAACTGGTAAAGGCAGATTCATTGACGATATTCAACTGCCGGGAATGCTTTATTTAGGCGTTATTAGATCGCAGTATGCTAGGGCAAAATTTTATGTGAAAAGTTCAGACAAAGTAATAACGCAAGAAGATGTAATGGAAATAACTAATCCTTTACCTAATTTTTTCGCACCTAAAGCTCCCAAGGAATATCCATTAGCCTATAAGGAAGCTAAGTATGTTGGAGAACCGTTGGCCTTAATTGTTGCTAAAGATAGGTATGAAATTGAAGACCTCATTGACGAGACTTACGTTGAATATGAACCTTTGCCACCGATAGTTGATCCATTAAAGGCAATGGAAGATAAGGAATTAATACATGGAGACTTCGGAACTAATATAGCTTATGATGATACTTTTGTTTACGGAGAAGAACCTAGTGATTACGAATATTTAGAAAAAACTTTTAGAATTAATAGAATTTGCCCTTCACCTATAGAGCCTAACGGAGTTATTGCAGATTATTCTTATGCTGAAAATTCTTTAACAGTCTATGCAAATACTCAGGTTCCGCAAGTGTTTAGAACAGCGTTAAGTATAGTGTTCAATATACCTAGGAGTAAAATTAGAATAATAGTTCCAGACAGTGGTGGAGGCTTTGGAGGTAAAATATTCTTAAAACCTCTAGTTTTAGCCTCTCTTGCATCAATAGTTACTAAAAGGCCCGTAAAATACATAGAGACTAGGACTGAAAACATAATGACTGTGCAAGGTCCAGACAGAATTTACAAAGCCAGAATCCTTTACAAAGGAGATAAGTTATTAGGAATGGACGTTTTTCAGATAGAGGATTTTGGAGCATATCTTCACACGTATCAACCTTTACCTATATTGAGGCAAATTTACCACTTGACTGGAGCATATGATATGAAGTTCTTAAGGTTCAAAATTAAGGGCGTACTTACAAATAAACCGCCAACTGGACCGTATAGGGGTCTAGGAATCCCTCCCGCAGTTTTAGTTCTAGAAAATTTAGTAAGTTCAGTAGCAAGAAAATTAGGCATAGGGCAGGATGAAATCAGGTATAAAAATTTCATAAAATCAACTCCTTTCACTACGATAACCGGAGCTATTTATGATAGCGGAGATTACGTTAAGAGTTTAAGTATCCTTATGAGAGAGATTAAACGAGAAGGTAGAGGGCTGGGGATAGCCTTTGCGCTTGAGCCTGGATCTTCTCTAGCTTTTCAAACGCTAGTAGGTAAAAGTAGAACTCCGTATTATGAAGGAGCTTACGTTAAGATGGACAGCGGTGGAGAAGTTACTGTAACAGTAAGTTCTAATTCGATGGGTACTGGTCACGAGACTTCGATAGTACAAGTAGTATCTGAAGTTCTAGGAATACCTCCAGAAAGCGTAAGGGTAGTAATGGGAGATACAGACGGTCCTCCAGGAACTGGATTTTACGGTAGTAGGTTCTCTGTAGTTACAATATCTGCGGTTTACGGAGCCTTACAGAAGTTAAAAGAAAAAATAAGGGAATTGACTGCCAAAGCGTTCAACGTTGAGAAGGATCAAGTTAGCATAGAAAAAGGGATAGTGAAAGTTAATGGTAAACAATATAAAATAGGAGAAATTGCCAACATCATATATAATAGGGCAATTCTAGATGGCGATATAGGGCTTGAGGCTTCTTTCGTCCTTAAATCTCCTAATTTAAACGTTGCTGACGAAAAAAGGAGGGTTAACTTCTCGTCAACCTATGGAATTAATGCTCATGCCGTAAGGATTAAGGTTGAGGAAACGGGTGAAGTGAAAATTCTAGATTACGTAATTTTAAGCGACTGCGGTAATATGATAAATCCAATGATCGTCGACGGTCAAATAATGGGGGGAACTATAATGGGCTTTGGAGCATCGTTAATGGAAGTAGTAAAATACGATGAGAATGGAAATCCTCTACAAATTAACTTTTCAGATTATTTAATACCATCAACGTTGGAGGTTCCAAAGTTAAAAATTATTCATACTATTACTCCTTCACCTTTAACTCCTTTAGGAACAAAAGGAGTTGCAGAAGGAGGAGCTACTGTTCCAATGGCGGCAATAGTTAATGCTATAGAGGATTATTTTAACATTAACCTGGATTATATAGAAATACCTATAACTCCAGAATTTATCCAAGGACTTATGGAAAAGATTCACCATTAAATGAATTGCATTCGTCTAATATCGCGTTAATTATTTCCTCCTTTCGATCTATCTCGCCTACAATAAATTCTACTTCCTCTAAATACTTTGTTAACTCTTCCCTCGATAAACCGCATATTCTTTCCCTGTTTTTATCTATGGATAATTGAACTTTAACTTGGGCCTTTATATCATCAGATAATGCTACTATTGATAAAAAATTCCTAATCAATGCCTGCCTATAAAAATTCGTTTCCATAACATTCTATTATTTCTTTATATAATAAAGTTTAATATCTATCATTACTAATTTTACCTTATGGAGAGACAGTTAGGTTTCATTTTCGACCATAACAAGTGTATTATATGTAACGCTTGCGTTAACGCTTGTACTCAAGCTTACGGTTATCATTGGAGAAAATTACCGATATTTCAAATAGACGGTTATAAGACAGCGTTGTCCATCGCTTGTAATCACTGCAGGGATCCTAAATGCATGAAAGTATGCCCTACTCAAGCAATAAGAAAGGAGGATAACGGGATAGTTCATATAATTAAAGAAAGGTGCATAGGGTGTAATTACTGTACTTGGGCTTGTCCTTATGAGGCGTTAGAAATGGGTAACGATTCCATGACAAAGTGCGACCTATGCATGAACAGATTAGGTAAAGGATTGCCTTATTGTGTTGAGGCTTGTCCTACTGGAGCCTTAGCTTTTGGTTGGATCGAGGGAGGAAATGAAGTTAACTACTTACCTCCATTTGAAATAACGAAACCAAATTTTAAGGTTATACCCCCTAAAGAAGGCAAGATAGAAGGAGAATATACTAAGGAAAAGGAGGAGAAGAACTACTTAGGTTTATTATCCTTCACGATAGGTAGTCAAGTTTCTCTCTTCTATTCATTACTAAAGTTACCTTTTTACATGCCCATATCAATAGCCATCCTTCTCGTTACTTTATTATTATCAATTACTCACTCCAAGTTCTTCTCAAGGTCAATAAACATGATTTACGGTTTAAAGAATTCTTGGCTAAGCAGGGAAGTTATATTTTCAATTCTTTCGGTGTTTTTCTTCGCACTTACTTTGATTTACTCTCCAATGTATTACCTCGCAGAAGCTTTCTTGATAATTGGTGTTGCGTCCTCAATACTTATTTACATGTTAAAAAGTAGACCTTCTTGGTATAACATTGATACACCAGTTTCTTTTATAGGCTCTGGGTTGACTATAGTACTTCCTTTAGCTTACTTCTTTACTCATTACTTAGCTTTTATCATAATAGGAGCCCTGGTCAGCATTTTAGAGATTATTACTGCACATGAAAAGGCAAAGAAATTTAACACGCATGAAAGGACAGTATACAATATACCTTATGTTGCTATCCTCGCAATATCTTTATTATTTGCTCCTTTATCCGTCATAGCCAGTGCTATAGCCGTTTATTCAGAAGTTAATTATAGGCGCGAATTCTTCAAAAAGGTTATATATTATGGAATTCCTAATTATTGAAGTTTTTATTATAAACGTTTATTAAGTTAAATAACAAACATTAAAATTGGTGAGAGTATCGCTTGAGATACGTTTTCACGGAAGAGGAGGACAAGGAGTTGTTACTTCAGCTGAGCTTTTGGCAATTGCTGCAGGAAAGCAAGGATTATGGTCATCAGCGTTCCCAATCTACGGAGCCGAGAGGAGGGGTGCAGAAATAGAGGCATATTGTAGGATTTCTAATCAACCAATTAGGCTTACTTCTCCAATTGAAAACCCGGACATTGTAATTATCATAGATCCTACATTACTTAACATTTCTAATCCGTTAAGGGGGCTTAAAAAGGACGGAAAAGTGTTGATAAATGCAAAGAGCGTAAACATTCCATTTACTACATACGTTATTGACGCCTATAAGATAGCTAGAGAAATAGGATTAATAAAGTCAGGTTGGCCAATGGTTAACGTAATCATACTCGGTGCGTTGGCTAGGATAATTAACTTGTCGTTGGATTCTCTAAACGAAGCAATAGATGAAGAATTTGAAGGGAAAGTGGCAGACCTAAATAAAAGAGGAGCTGAAATTGCTTATAAAATAATCTCAGAGGTGTATGAATTTGCAATATGATTACCAATATTTCCCGATATCAATTCCAGATAAAGGAGCAGGAGGAAAAACTGGAAATTGGAGAGTAGTAAAGCCCGTAATTTTAAAGGAAAAGTGCATCCAATGCAAAGCTTGTTATCTATGGTGCCCAGAGTCTACAATTCACATCGATAATGGAGTTTACGTTGACTATGAATACTGTAAAGGGTGCGGAGTCTGTGCTTCAGTTTGCCCAGTAAAAGCAATAAGTATGGTGATGGAACAATGACGATGAAGATTATTTCTGGAAACGAAGCTGTAGCGTTAGCAGTTAAGTTAGCCAGAGTTGGAGTAGTTGGAATTTATCCTATAACTCCTCAGACTTCAATCATAGAGAAATTAGCAGAAATGAAGGCTAATGGGGAATTAGACGCGGATATCGTAAGAGTCGAGAGTGAACATGCCGCAATGGCTTCAACTTTCGGTGCAGCAATTGCAGGAGTTAGGGCTTTTACAGCAACGGCCTCACAAGGATTGCTTTACATGCACGAAATGACATGGTGGGTTGCAGGAAGTAGGGTTCCGGTAGTGATGGTAGTAGCTACCAGAGCAGTCGGAGCACCATGGAATATATGGGATGAGAACACTGACTTTATGAGTGAAAGAGACAGCGGGTGGTTAATGGCATTTGCTAGCAATCCTCAGGAGGCGTTGGATTTAACCTTACAAGCTTTTAGAATTTCGGAAGATGAGAGAGTTTATTTACCAATGATGGTTGGAATGGACGGATTTATATTATCTCATATGAAAACTAACGTTATCATTCCTTCGCAGGATGAGGTAGATTTATTCTTACCTCCTAGGAAACAGCCCTTTGTGTTAGATTCAGAAAGTCCAGTAGGGATGGGTAACATTTTCCCACCAATAGAGTATATGAAACTTAGGCACTCAATTCATGAAGCGATACTTCACTCTGAAGAAGTTATTAGAGAAGTCGGAATGGAATATCAGAAGATTACTGGAATAAACAATTATTCTACCCTTAATGTCAAGTATAAGTTGGACGATGCAGATTACGCTGTAGTATTAATGGGTGCGTGGGCAGGAGACGCAATGGAGGCAATAGACGAGTTGAGAAAACAAGGCTTAAGTGTAGGATTATATAGAATAAGGTATATAAGACCTTGGAGTGAGGAAGAAATTACTTCAGCATTAAAGGATAAGAAGGCGATATTAGTAATTGATAGGGCAACTTCCATGGGCAGAGGAGGTCCATTGTATTTAGAATTGAAATCAACGTTACATCATGAGCAAATGTGTGGTGTAGTTTCAGGCTTAGGTGGAGTTTTACTGAATAAAGGTGATTTTAAGGAGATAATTTCAAGATTTGTGGAAAGAGCGAAGAAAGGTAATGCGAAAGGCGTAACTTGGTATTATCCTAAAGGAGGTGAGAAAGTTGAGCTTAAGTCTCCGAGATATGTTGAAGAGTAATTCATTATTGTCAGGAACTTCTGCATGTCCAGGATGTCCGGAAAATATGGCTATGAGAATGGTAGGAATGGCTTTAGGCAATGATGTTGCATTAATAGTAATAGCCGGCTGTTCGTCAGTAATTCAAGGTTTAGCCCCAAAGAATTCCTATAATTTTCCAGTGCTTAACATAGCATTTGCTGCAGGACCACCTGCAGCCTCTGGAATGTGGAGGGCTTATAGACAGAGGAATAAAAACACTACTGTAGTAGTCTGGGCTGGAGATGGAGGAACAGCTGATATAGGCTTTGCTTCGCTAAGTGGTGCTGCAGAGAGGAATGAGAACTTTATTTATATTTGCGTTGATAATGAGGCCTATATGAATTCTGGAGGTCAGAGAAGTGGTTCGACTCCGTTTGGTGCATATACTTCAACCACACCGGAAGGAAAGAAGGAGAATAAAAAGGAGATTATGTTCATAATGATGGACCATAACATACCTTACTTAGCTACTGCCTCAGTAGGTTATCCTCACGATTTTGTAAACAAGCTTAGAAAGGCTAAACAGATCTTCGGCTTTAAATACGTTCAAGTTTTAACTCCTGATCCTTACGGTTGGATGTTTGATCCATCAAAAACAGTGGAAGTTGGGAAATTAGCAGTTCAAACTTGCTACTGGCCTTTAATAGAATACGAGAATGGTAAGTTAACTGTAAGTCCTGAGTCTCTTCATTGCTTAGAGAAGTCTACAAGAAGGCCGTTGAAAGATTTCCTTCAAATTCAAGGTAGGTTTAAACGTATTACGGAAAAGGAGTATAAAGCATTGGAAAATTATGTTGATTCAATGTGGGATAAGATAAAGAAACTAATAGAATAAAATAAAATTTATACTTAGCAAAGGTTTTTTAAATTTCATATGTTTTATTTAAATCTATAATAGGGAAAATTATAAAATAAACTTAATTAAACGTGAACCGAGAGTTTCTTATGGCATATAAATCCAGGTTTTATATCGCAATTTTCATAGCTCTAATAGTTGACATAATTTTATACTCATTATTTCCCCTTTTTAATAGAGTTACTCCTTGCCTATTTGGAGTACCATTCTTCTACTGGTATCAAACTATAATGCTTGCAGTTAGTAGTTTAATGTTTTTTACAATAGCATATGTTTTCAAGGAGGAGGAGTAGAGTGGTAATCCCTCAAACTAACGTTGACAGCATTACTTTAGTAGTGTTTTTAATATTATTTGCATTTTTTGTGTTTCTAGGTTTTTACGGTGCGAGTTGGAGGAAAGGAGATTTATCTAAGCTTTACGAATGGGGATTAGCCGGGAGAAGGCTAGGAATTTTCCTAGTTTGGTTCCTCATGGGAGCAGATTTATACACTGCATATACTTTCATAGCAGTTCCTGCTGCATTATTCGGAGTAGGTTCGTTATACTTCTTTGCCGTACCTTACGTAGCCTGGACTTTTGCAATAGCCATGTTAACTATGCCGAGGCTTTGGACGGTTTCAAGGAATAAGGGTTACATAACTGCTGCAGATTTCGTAAAGGATAGGTTTAACAGCAGGTATTTAGCTTTAGCAGTAGCTTTGGTAGGAATAGTTGCAGAATTGCCTTACATAGCATTACAAATAGTAGGTATGAAAGCAGTATTAACAATGCTTATTGTAGGCCTTGGAATTAATGGATCAATAACCTTAATTAATGAGATATCCCTTGTAATAGCTTTCGTAATATTGGCTGCTTTTACTTATACTAGCGGACTTAGAGGAGCTACACTAACAGGAGTCTTTAAAGATGCTTTAATATGGTTTACAGTTATTGTATCTATAATTGCAATACCCATTGCAATTGGCGGATTCCACGTAGCGTTCTCTTCAATACCTTCCAGCAAAGCATCAATATATGAAACTCTGCCTTCTAAATTAATAATGGCTTACTTCTCCCTAGCATTAGGGAGTGCTATAGCGTTATATTTATATCCTCATGCAATAAACGGCTCCTTAAGTTCAGTAAGTAAAAAACAACTAAAGCTAAGCACTTCACTATTACCAATTTACGGCATAGGGTTAGTATTTTTAGCTCTATTTGGCATATTAATTTACGGAATACCTAATGCTTTATCTGCAATAAAAGACTTAAGTCCTATTATAGGCAAATCTGCAGCTGCAGACTTAGTAGTTCCAGCAACGATAGCTTATACTATGCCCAACTGGTTTATAGGTATTGCTTTAGTAGGAGTATTTATCGGAGGTTTAGTCCCAGCTGCAATAATGGCTATTGCCATATCAAACTTGTTCGTAAGGAACATAATAGAAGAATTTAAGCCATTGTCAATGAAGGGAGAATCTACTTTAGCAAAATGGATGTCAGCAGTGTTTAAATTCGCAGCTCTGGGTTTTGTTTTCGCAGTTCCAGGTTATGCAATAACATTACAACTTTTAGGAGGAATAATAGTTACACAAGCTATGCCACCCATCTTCCTGGGTCTTTATACTCATAAACTGGAGAAATGGTCCTTGTTAGCAGGTATGATAGTTGGAGTTGCTTCTGGAGTCGGATTATATTATCATTACGGTAGCGTTTTTATGCCAACTCCAGTAGGTTCAATTTACATTGCGTTGATTGCTTTAGCCTTAAATTTAATAGTTACTGGCATAGGGACAACAATAGCTTATGTAAGCGGTTGGAGGCCTATATCTAGAGTTAAGGATGAAGAAATATTAAAGTCAATGTAAATCATCTGTTTAAGCATTTTTATAATTCGTAAATATAAAGAAGTTTACAAAAAATAGTATATGACAATAGTAATTATAGGCGGAGGATTTGCCGGACTTTCGGCTTATGATGAAAGGAGAGAGGAGAAAGTAGTACTGATAGATAGAAAAGATTATTTTCTTTTAACTCCTTGGCTTATAGATTTTATTTGTGAATTAAATAATAACATTACTGTAAAATATAATCACGTAACAGTTGGAGAGCTAAATAAAATAGATTTCAAAGAAAAGAAAATATTTCTGAACGGTCACACCATAGCTTACGATAAATTAATTCTAGCATTAGGTCATCATCAAAATTTACCAAGGTTAAAAGGTGCAAAGGAGTTTGCTCATAAATTAGAAACTTTAGATGATGCCTTATTATTGAAAAGGAGGTTATCAGAAGTTAAAGATGTAGTAATTATAGGTGGAGGTGCTACCGGCGTAGAGCTAGCCGGAAACATAATTGGGAAGAATATAACGCTAATTCAGAGAAGGAATAGGTTACTTCCCACAATGACTACTGCCTCAGCAAAAAAGGCTGAGAAACTACTTACTGAACTGGGAGTAAACCTCCTTCTAGGAGTTGAGGCATTGGAAGTTCAGAAGGATAAAGTGATAACAACTCACGGTGAAGTAAAGTCAGAATTAACAATTTTTGCAGGGGGTCTTAAAGGCCCTGATATGATAAATTCTATTCATAAAAATAGGAACCATAGAATGCTAGTGGACAAGTTCTTGAATTCGGTGGATTATAAAGACGTCTACGGTGCAGGAGATTGTGCAACTTTTGAAGAATCAGAAATACCAATGTCAGCGGACGTCGCAGTTAATGCTGGAAGAGTTGCCATGAGAAATGCGTTAGGAGAGGAAGAAGAATTTAGACCACAGAGGTCTGCAACGATACTGAGAATAAGGGATGAATATTTTGGAGACTTTGGGGAAAATTTCGTAGAAGGAAATTTTGCCAAATTGTTAAAGAAGATATCTTACGTTGAAAGTAGGATGTTGGTAAGATGACACTTTATGATGAACTTTCATACATGAAGAATTACAATAGAGAATTTTCAATATATCATATAAAACAAAGCAAAACCTTTAATCATAATATTATTGAAACTATAGATACGCAGAGTATTAAATTTAATGAAAAAGGTAGAACATAGGAAATTCAATAAGAAGCAAAGTGGAATAGACACTCTCGAAATTCATTTTATTACATGAGAAGTTATAATTTCTACTCCTTCCTCTTCAAGTTTCTTCTTTATCTTCTTGTCTACAAAGTTTGCTACGAGAAATATCTTAATCTTCTTATCCTTGTACTTAGCGGAGAATAGTTTTTTCCTTATAATTATTTGATCGTAAGCTCCCTTATCGGCAAAATTCTTTATCTCGAATACGTAAACGTAATCGTTTGTCTCATAAAAGTCTACTTCAAATACCTTACCTTTTTCTATTAATCCTTCCTCATCCTTTATTATGCCATGGACTACTTTCTTAGGATCAACCCCGTGCAGTTCTAATGCCTTCCTGTAAAGCTTTAGCATTGTTTTCTCCATTCCTTTTCCTGCCCTATTAGTAAAGCTTCCTACTTCTATTGAAAGTTTCATAACTGCCCTTTGTAATTTTCTCACCGCCTTCTGGAGGCCTTCAATAGCTTCTGTGTGCTTATTCACCGTCTCTTGAAGAGATTTAACTGCTTCTTGTAGAGACGCAATTGCTTCTCCTTGTTTCTTGACGGTCTCTTGGAGTGATGAAATCGCCTCTGTGTGCTTATTTACAGTTTCCTGTAAAGATTTTACGGCTTCTTGAAGTGCAGTTATTGCTTCTGTATGCTTATTGACAGTCTGCTGTAATGCAGTTATTGCTTCTCCTTGTTTCTTGACGGCTTCTTGAAGTGCAGTTATTGCTTCTCCTTGCCTTTTAACTGCCTCCTGAAGTGTCGTTATCGCCTCACTGTGTTTATTTGATGCTTCTCTTAGCGATTTTATTTCTTGTTGTAAAGACGCTATTGCTTCTCCTTGCTTTTTAATTTCCTCTTGTAAAGCTTTAACGCTAGCAATTGTTTCTTCTAACTTCTTTATAACTATTTCGTCCTTAAGTTTCTCGTAGATTTTATCAGCTAACGCTGAAAGCAGTTGTGGATTGTTAAGGATCTCGTCGGCTATTTTTCCACTCATATTTAATCAGTTTGCTTCAAGATTTATAAATAATGAGGAGATAAATGAAGGTAAATTAGGAAATTATATTTGTGCTTTGTAGCTTGTTTAATTTCTCTAAGAGACTACATTAAACTTCTAATTCTACTGCTGATTTAGAATTTATACCAAAGAGGTGAGTCTAAGAAAATTCAACCAAGAAGCATGCATTTCGGCAAATTTTAAAAAATTCTTAGTTATGTAATGTCTTATGACAGACCTAGAAAAAGGTGCAGTAGGCTTTAGAGAGCTTTTGGGTCAATCTATTGCTTTAATAGCTCCCTTAGGTGCAGTAGCTGCAACATTAACCGGAGCAGCTCAGTTCGCATTAGGTTCTTTACCTCTCTCTTATTTAATAGGCATCTTTGGAGTACTTTTTTGGATTAATGTTCCTTACCAATTCTCCAGGAAAATAGGTAGTGCAGGAGGATTTTACGACTTTGCAGAGAAGGGAATAGGTAAGAGATTTGGAATATTTACCGGTTACCTTTACCTCTTTTCGTATTTTAACGTAATAACAAACTCAATCATATTTGTCGGAGGAGTTTTCATACCTTCAATGCTAAGCCAATTCTTTAACATTACTTTACCTTCATTAATATGGATTCCAATAATGTTAATTTTCCTCGCTTTAATAACTACGTTGGCCTATCTGGGAATTAGGCCTTCTTTAAGGTACAGCTTGATTACTTCAATAATTGAAATAGCCCTTCTAGTGATTTTCTCGATCATTATCATAGTGAAGGCTGGGCCTAGGAACACTTTAGAGCCTTTTACTCCAACTCCGGCAGGTGGTTGGGCACCGGTGTTTGAGGGAATGATTTTAGCAATCTTTTCCATGTCAGGTTCTTCTGGAGCTGTTTATATAGCTGAAGAAACTAAGAATCCGTTAAAAGATGTTAAGAAGGCGGTTTTAATAAGTTTCTTAATTACCGGCGTAGTATTCGTGCTAACTTCATATGCAATGGTAATAGGCTGGGGAATAAATAATATGTCAACGTTTGCTCCTTCTGGAGTGCCGGGGTTAATATTGGCTGACAAGTATGTAGGGCCTACATTTGTTGCAATATTATTGGCTTTCATATTGAACAGCTTCTTTGCAGGATCTTTAGCTCCGTTAAATTCAGCCTCTAGGTTACTTTACGCCTTAGGTAGAGATAACGTTGCTCCAACTTACGTCTCAAAGGTTCACGAGAAGTTTAAGAGCCCTTCAAACGCAATTCTATTGCTTGGCCTTCTTTCAGGGGTAGTTTCATTAATCACGGGATTAATAATGGGTCCATTTTACGGCTTCCTCTTCCTAATTAATATGTCTGCAATATCGTTGTTTATAGGACATATGCTGGGAGACGTAGCTTTACCTTTCTTCTATAAGAAAATAAGGGAATTCAACGTGGTTTATCATTTAATAGCTCCCATCGTCTCATTCATTATATTAATATTTGGAATATACTACAGCTTTTATCCCCCCACTTATCCAATAAATTACTCAGCAATTGCTACCGCAATTTATTCGCTCGGCGTTCTGGCTTTCATATTCTCCAGAAAAGTAAGCCAAAGGCGATAAATTTTAGTACTCCCTTTTTTACCTCAAATCCCTTTTTTAAACTTTCAAACTATTATAATTAATTTCTCCTCATTTCATTATTAAAATTGCTTATATTTCAGAAACACTCTTGATTCTCTGCCATGGAGAAATCAAAAATAAGCGTCGTAAGTAGGATGGAAAGGCTTCCTTTAAGTAAGATACATTATAAATTCCTACTTTTAGTCATGGGTGGAGAATGGGTAGAAACGCTCATGCTCTTAGGAAACGGAGTTATAGCTACTGTCCTTTCAGCAGTTCTGTTCTCCAGTCTAAGCACTGCAGTTACTGCAATAACTACAGCGTTCTTTTTGGGAGAAACAGTGGGTAGTATATTATTCGGAAGGCTTTCCGACTTGAAAGGTAGGAGGACGGTATTTCTGGTTAATTTACTATTATTCGGCGGAGGAACTATAATTGCAGGATTTATGAGTAATTTTTACGCAATCTCTGCATTAATGTTCATTGCAGGAATAGGAGTAGGAGGAGAGTTTCCCTTAGTTGATACTTATACTTCAGAAATGATGCCAGGGAAATATAGAGGTAGAGGAGTTGCATTAGTTTATACTTTAGCAGTAACTTCCGCACCGGTAATTGCAATAGTTACTTACTTCTCTTCTCATCCGCTCAACTACTACTCTTGGAGGATTCCATTATGGTTCATGGGTGTTGCAGCACTGATAGTCTGGGCTTTAAGAACTAGGCTAGACGAATCTCCTAGGTGGTTAGAGAATAAAGGAAGACATGAGGAGGCAAATAAGATTGTGGAAAAATGGGAGAATGCTGTATTAAAAGAAGGGAAGGTGTTACCTGAACCCGAAAAAGTTGAAGTTGTTGAACAGCACTCTAAGATCTCCGAGCTTTTCTCCAAGGATTTAAGAACAAGGACTATAATGATGTTAATATTCCAATTCTTCCAGTCTGGAATCTTCTATGGCTTTGTAGTACTGGCTCCGTCTTTTCTGTTAGCTAAGGGAATAAGCTTAGTTAATACCTTGCTGTTCTCAATAATAATTGACACCGGATTCATTGCAGGAAGCGTATTTAATTATTTCATCATTGATAGGGTTGACAGGAAATACGGAATAATAGGCTCTGCAGTATTTGCCGGGATTTTAGGAACACTTTTTGCACTAGTATCAAACGTTTACCTGACAGTATTACTAGGATTTCTAGTTGCCTTTACTTTATGGAATTTCTCAAACTTCTTCCATACTTATCAGGCAGAAATATTCCCAACGAGAGTTAGGTCTACCGGTGCAGGGTTAGTTTATAGCGTAAGTAGGTTTTCCACGTCAATCCTTGTGTTAATGATAACTGCCTTCTTCCTACCTAGAGGGCTGTTAGCGACTTTCGGAATAATATGGGTGTTCATCGCAATAGTATCTTTAGACATAGGTTTACTAGGACCAAGAACTACAGGAAAGAAATTGGAGGAAATATCAAGATAACTTCTCGTGCAATTCCTTCAACATTTTTACGTACATTTTTTCGTATTTATCAACTTTTAGAATTATTGCCCTCTCACACTTAAGGAAATCTTTATCAGTCGTTATAATATAACCTTGTATTAACCTAGCGTATATCATTATTTGGTGGTCGTACTTATATGGAGTAATGAAAGGATTAAATCCCAAGTACTTTAGCCTATTCCTGCACCAATAGTAAAATCCTTTCAAAGAAAGGTCGAAGATGATGGGAATTCCCTCGTGCTTTACGAGGCTTGACACACGGTCTTTACTCATCGGGAATTCCCCCTTATTTCTTTTACTCATCATTATATTTTAAGCTTTACAGTTTTTTACATCGGAAACATCTCAATCTCACTCTATATACCAGAGATAATTGAAACTATTTTATGATTATTGAGAAAGAAAACTGTCATTGGTCCTTGAAATTAAATAATACCTTATCCTTCACTTATCCTATGAGCTTCTTATTTCCTCTTGGTGAAGGATTATGGAATCTCGTGTTTTCTTAGAGCAATCGTTTATGTTTAATGATTATCTTAAAACTCATAACTTAAGCGAACTGGTTGACGAATTAAGCAATTTGAGAGAATAAATAGAAATTGACTTATTAGCTCAGGCTTATATACTTTCCCTTTTCTAAGGAAACAGCTGAAAGCTTTGTAGGAAAAAGTAATGAAGGAGATAAGTTGTATTTTCTAGATTTGGCCTAAAGCATGAAGGGAAAAGAAAAAGAACATCAATTCCTATTTGAAGGGAAATTGCAAGAGAAAGAGATCCTAAAGTAAGAGTTATCGGTAGCTTCGTTAGAGGCAATTTTAATCCTGATGTTTAACTAACGTGAAAGGCTAGGAAGATATATTAACTATTTATTACGAGACTAATAACGCCTTAGGTAGACCGAATTCATTTGAGATTCATGTTATAAATGAGGAAGATGGTATTCCAAGTTTATTGTCTAAGGAAGTTTAAGGGGCCTAAAAATCACAGTGTGACAATAATTTCTCAGACAGAATTTAAAATTCTCCTTATTTTATCCTTTACTTCAAATAATCTATTGGAAGTTAATTTCATGGAAGCCGACGTAATTCCCACGCTATTAGCAAAATTTCTACAATTTATTACCGGTTTTCCTAGCAGCTTCGAAAAGCAATTCAGATTTCCACCCAATCTTTAACTAGATTTCCTCTAACTGCTATGATTTTTATTGCTTCTTCAACAGCCTTATAAAACTTCTCACTGGCATTTGCATTATCTTCCTTGGCTAGAAACTCTTCGTTAAGTAAGCTTCT